>Ga0209467_1000370_pt1 | contig 67105 bp, 58 predicted proteins | sample Higcelwee11metaG_FD_187175 | JGI IMG/M metagenome (GOLD analysis project Ga0209467, IMG submission 187175) | Freshwater pond sediment microbial communities from the University of Edinburgh, under environmental carbon perturbations - High... | ecosystem: Environmental > Aquatic > Freshwater >...
TCGCGACAATATTCTCATTGATCACTTTTGCCATCTGTCCGAATTCGTCTTGGGATTTTAGATCAATTGTTTCTGCTTTTGTCATTTCTCTATTGAGGAAACGGAAGAAAGAGAGGAGACCGTTTTGGATGGAGTTGAGTGATTGAACAATAATACTAGAAATAATCAGTCCTAGCGTAATAATTAAAATTAATGCTATAACTGTTACGGAAATAAGTGTAGTGTGTAAATCTGAGATAATAGCATCACGTTCTGAGACTTGGTCTTTTCGTAAAGCAGTCGCAGCTGCATTCGCTTCACGTGCTTGTTTTACCATTTCTTTTTCTAAGCTATCTGCTACATAGTCATTTGTTACACCATTTTTTGCGGCATATTCTTTAAAAAGTTTTCGATACTCTTCGATGTTTTGAAGGGCGGTTTCCGCCATTTCTCTGTTGTCGGGATTTTTGAAGCTATCTTTGAGCTCTTTAGCCTCTTTACGATAAAGATCAATTTGTTCCTTGTGGTCATCCAACGATTTTTGATCATGTCGAATCATGTAGTTTTTTTCTGCAATACGCATTTCCATGGTATGTTTAACCAATCTATTGGCACTACTTGCTTTTTCAACTTTATCGATCAAGTTTGAAACACCGCTAAATACTGCGAAAGAAAGAATCGCCAGGGCGATAATACTGATACTTAAAAGCAATAAAATCTTTGATCTTGTTTGCATGTTTTTAATGAAATTCATAGTTATCCTTTGTTTTTTAATGTATTTATAGTGAAATTTATATAGTTAATTCACTATTAAAATAGGTGGTTAATTTCGAAACGATACTCATCATAAGAGTTGTAATCGACAGTAGCACCTGTAGCCAAATCAGCATCGACGGTTGCAAAACGGAATTTAAACTCGGTGTTAGGCACTTCCTTAAATGTTTTCCAGATATCGATGTGGAAAATATCACGGTCGCTAAATCCTGATGTTGCGAGTTTCGCATCGTCAAAGTTCATATTTTCATAATCAGCGGCTACTTTCATTCCTGAAATGAGTCCTGCTTTATCAAAGTCATAAGATGCTTTAACTGCCCAGTTTTTCGTGTTGGCAATCCAGTCTACTTGTGCCATTGAACGGGTATAACCACCTGTTGGAAATCCACGCCACGGAGCGATAATATCAGCATCATCGGATATCTTCGAATACCCTGCTGAGAGTTCTAACGGTCCATTTGCAGCAACCAAACGAGCCATGATAATACTTCCATCGACACTATCAGGATTAGTGTAAGCAGCTTTTGCAATAGCTTTTTTCGTTACATCACTACTAACAACATTACCACTTAAGGATGCACCACCGATTTTACCTGCACCATCATCCATCTGACGTAAATAACGTATACCTGGCGTTAAGGTCCAATCACTGCCTAAAGAAATTTTGTAATTGGCTTCGGTAATTACAGTAGCAAAAAAGCCGTTTATCGCTACGTATTCAAGATCAAGTTTAAGATTGGGAATGGACTTATTCGAGGCGGTAACGAGTACCATTTCAGGATTTATATCTCCTATTCCACGTGAACGAATATTAGATGGGGTTAGCCCTTTGTGTGCACCAGAATCATCATTTCCATTATATTTTTCAAAAGCAATAACACTATGAAATATTTGATGGTCACGAAGTTTTTGAGCCATAATATATCCAGCACGAACCGTTGTATTAGGAATATCTTTATTGTCGATAACAGCTGCTTCAAATGTATTTGGAACCATTTTAGTATCATTTGTTGCAAGCAATATGCTTTCAATTCCCTGTCGCCCGACTTTTAGATTTGTTTTACCGTTTTTGTATTCACCATACACTTCAGCAAAATTCCCCATAGCCCCTTCGGTTCCATCGGCACGGGTATGATAGGTGTCTTTACCCGATTTACCGATGTTAATTACTGATCCGCCGTTACTTAGAATAGTACTTTCCGATACCATTGGAACTGTTCCATAAAATCCTGCTGTTGCGCCGAATCCGTGGAAATAACCGGTTTTATAAACTAAACTTCCTCCTAATCCCCATTGATTGTTATCCTCACTTGTATATGTTTTTTCATTCTCCCAGTCATACCAAAATGTATTTGAACGGAAGCGTCCGTAAAACTCCCCTTGTGTTAACATTTCGCTGATTGAATTAACCGTGTCAAGTGTTTTTAGATATTCGATTTGTCCATTTTCTTTTAAGTTACGATTTTCTGTTTTTAACGCATAGACTGATGTTGATAATAAACAAAATACAGCCGCCGCACTACTTAGCTTTTTTGATGTAATCATTGAGTTCCTATATTTTAAATTTAAATTATTGTTTATGCGTATGTTAATTTGGAATTAATTTTGGATGCCAAAATTCAGTAAAAAAAATATTAAGGGCAGAAGATATGGTATTAAAGAAGTGTGTTAAACAGAAATGAAAAAACGAAAAATTTAAACGGTAAGAATCGGAAAGAGGATGTATAGAATTAATTTGATAAAGATTATTGTTTAAAAGACATCTCTCTCTCTACCTTATAAGATATTAAAAGAAGCTTAAAAGATACTTTTTTCATGGTGCTACTTTGATGTTTTTGTGATAACTTTTGATCAAAAATTATATCGCTTTAGTGTTGCAAGTTTGTTGCAAAATTAAAAAACATAACATTTTTATGAGAGTTTAGAAAAAAAAGTTAGATCGAAATAGTGATCGATTAGAAAATCTATTTTGTAAATGTTTAAAGTATGAATCTAGGGTAATAAAGAATGTATGAATAAAAATAAAGAGAGGTTAGGATAGAAGAAATAAGGAAAAATGAAAATTTAAAAAAGGGGACTAAAAAAGTAGAGGAGGAACTATTTTTTGATAGTTGTTATTGTTTATCAGACGTCTCTCTCTCTCTCTCTCTCTCTCTCTCTCTCTACCTTATGAGATATTATAAAAAGCTTAAAATATACTTTTTGCATGGTGCTACTTTGATATAGTGTTGTAACGAAATTATAGGATAATATCATTTTTATGTTGCAAATTTGTGGCAAAAATCAAAAAAAATGACATTTCACATAAGTATAGCTTGATTTTTATTACTAAATTACACATGATATTAATTAAATGTTATGATAAATATAAATTTATAATCTTTCGATACAAAATAGATGTAAAATACAACGAAGAAAAATTATTGGAATTAAAATAAAGGTTTGTTTATGTTTGGAGCTACCGCACGAATCAATCGTCTTGAAGAAGAAAAAAAGGTGCTTGAATCAAAACTTTTAGCACTTGAAGAAAAAAACACTCAACTTGAAGCTATTTCTTCCTTTTCTTATGATGAATACATGGTAACAATAGGTTCAAATGGTAATGTAATAGCATCAAATGCCGCATTCGATACTCTTCCTAGCCAAGATAAAGTTATTACAGAATTGAAAAAGAATAAGTCAAATATTAATATAGATGAGTGTGAGGGAGAAGTTAAATTTCAAACCATAAAAAATGGAACTATTTATCGGTTTAAAAAAGGGGATGTTCGACACGATCAAAGTCTTCTTGCAACACATCACACGTCAATTCATCAAGCACTTAAAAATAATCAAGATGTTTTTACTGCTATGGTTGATCATTTACGAATAATGTCAAAAGATGCTATACAGATGACGCATGATTCAAATGAGGCAAGTGTGCTTGCGACTGAAGCTATGCTTCAAACAGATAAGTTGTCATCTTTTATGAGCGAAGCGGTACAGTCTACTATTCAACTTGCTCAACGAAGTGGAGAAATATCCAGCATTATTGCGCTGATTAAAGATATTGCTGATCAAACAAATCTTTTGGCTTTAAATGCTGCCATTGAAGCAGCGCGTGCAGGTGAACATGGACGTGGATTTGCAGTAGTTGCAGATGAAGTAAGAAAGTTGGCAGAGCGTACTCAAAAAGCAACCAAAGAGATTGAAATTGTTGTTCAAACAATGCAGCAAGAGACAACGGATATACAAAGTAGTACTGAAGAGATCAATAATCTCACATCAAAAACTAAAGACCTTATTGTGTCAATTAACAACGATATTATCACATTTAAAAGCAATGCGATTGAATCGGAAAAAGAGACGAATATGCTTGCTGATTTCGCATTTGGTAGTTTAGCCAAAGTAGATCATGTTATTTACAAAAATAATATTTATACACTTATTTTTGGGGAGAAGTCAGAATTCAAAGAGACAGATCATACTGGGTGCCGTTTAGGTAAATGGTATGCAACTCTTGGAAATGAGTCTTACGGTAATACAAATGCATATAGAAGTCTTGAACAACCACATATTATAGTTCATCGTGAAGCTAATGCTCTTGCTAAAAAATGTTCTGGCAGCAATGTAACTTGCTCTAAAGAAGAGATTAAAAAATCGATTGATACGATTGAACGGGCTAGTATAGATGTGTTTAGATTAATTGATGAAATGATAAAAGAAAAACACTAAAAAATTAAGATGCAGATTGTATGAAACTTCTTTTCCTTGGGTGCATAACTATTTGTATATTCACAAGTTTTTAGAGGTTTCCCCGTAGTTTCCCCCATATTAAACCTAAGTATTCATGAAATGCAGCTTCGGTATATGCTAATCCAGTTGATGAGGGAAACTGTAATAACTCGATCTCTTTTTTTACTTGAAAATCAGTTGGGGCCTCTATGACATTGATACCGTGTTTTCGAAAGAGAGAGGAAGCCCGAATCATATGTGATGCAGATGTTACTAAAATAATAGGTTCTGAACCGACTATTTTTTTAGAAGCTATTGCTTCTTCTGCAGTATCTTTAGGTAATTCTAGGATGATAATATCTTTAGGATTGACTCCAAGAGCAATTGCCATTTGAGCATTTTTTCGAGCATTGCTGATACTATCTAATCCACCATATCCACTAAAAATTAGTTTCATATTAGGGTGACTTTTATAAATGACTACCCCTTCATTGACACGCGCCAAAGAAACAAGTCCAAGTTCCGAAGAGAGGGGAAGAGATGGATTTGTGGTATGCTCATTTCCTAAAACATGAATATAGTGAAGATTTCTTTCAGAAGTGCAAAATTTTGAATGTTTATTTTCTAACGGTTTGAGTAAGAGTGAGGAAAAGGGTGGATACGATAGGAGAGAAATCCATGTTAGAGAAAAAATAAAGAATATTTTAGCTCGTCCTTGATACCCACGGTACCAAAAAAATAAACCGATTCCCATAAAAATAAGAAAAAGGGGAAACGGCATTAAAAAAGAGGCGATCAGTTTTTTAACGACAAACATCGTATAAAAAGTTTATGAGTTTACTTTATTTTTACGCTCAGTTATTTCACCTAAAAAGCTTTCTAAATCGTATTTAATACGGTACTGAGGTGTCAGAATATGGATAAGGATATCTCCTAAATCGATGGCAACCCAGTCTCCGCTTTCATCGACATATAAAAACTGTTCTTCAGGCTTGAGCCCTTTTTTGAGGTGATCGAGAAGCGCAATCGTATGACGTTCCCCTAATGATGATGCGAGAATAACGTAATCAGCGAAATAGTCGCTACCATGAAGATCGAAGACTTCGATTGCTTCGGCTTTATTTTGATCGAGAATAGCACTGATCTTTTCAATTCGTGGGTTCACAGATGTTCCTTGTAGTAGGTTGTAATTTTTTGTTCGATATTCGGTCTTAGCCCTAAAGCGGCTCCCGAGGTGCGAAAATCGGATGAACTGATCGGGGCATTGATAGTGAGCCGAATCATATTTTCCGGAATAGGAATATTATTTCGGCACGCAACGACCCATTGCACCATAGTATTCAGCTCATCATAAGCGTGCCATTTTTTTAAACTTTCGAGATTATCGGCTCCGATAATAAGATAAATCTTATCACACAACCGGGCATAATGCTTTACCGTATCAACGGTATAGACGCTTCGACCCTGCATAATCTCAAAATCGCTGATTTCAACTTTTTTCGTTTCGGCAAAAATTTCTTTAAGCCAACCGTAGCGAACTTCTCCCTCTGCGACAACGGAGAGTTTAAATGGATTACGCCATGCAGGGACAATAATTAATTTATCAATATCCAAAACGCTCAAAGCTTCCGTAATGACTTCAACGTGTCCGATATGCGGCGGATCGAAACTTCCGCCAAAGAGTGCAAGCTTCATCAGCCTCAACTTTATTTTAATCGAAATTATAACCGATTTTTGGTAAAATAACCCCTTATATTATGTCGATAATAGGATTAAGTGATGGCGTTGAAGATAGCATTGAACGGATTTGGCCGTATTGGACGTTGTGTGACCCGTCTGATAGCTATGCGTGATGATGTAGAACTGGTCGCGATCAATGATATGGCATCGATCGATATGATCCAATATTTGTTACAAAACGATTCGGTGCACGGGTCATTTGATATGGATGTGATGATTGTAAAGGGAGAATATCTTCAAATCGGGAAAAATAAGATTCGCATTTTATGTGAGAAAGATCCAGAAAAACTCGATTTTGGTATTCTTGGTGCGGATGTGGTATTTGAGTGTAGCGGTCTGTTTTTGACAAGAAAATCGACTGTACATCATTTGAAAAAAGGGGTGAAAAAGGTTATCCTTTCCGCTCCGACTGAAGATAGTTCTATTGAGACATTCGTGTTAGGTGTCAATGAACATCTCTACAAGGGTGAGGATATTATTTCGAATGCTTCGTGTACCACAAATTGCTTAGGTCCTATCGCTAAAATTATCGATGAAGCGTATGAGATCGAAAAAGGGTTGATGACGACGATACATGCTTATACTAACGGTCAAGCGATTATCGATTCGGCGCATGGAAGCGATATGCGTCGTTCCCGTGCGGCGGCAGTGAATATGATACCGACAACGACGGGTGCCGCAAAAGCGATTAGTATCGTGTTACCAAAGCTAGAGGGTAAATTGCATGGTCAAAGTGTTCGTGTCCCAACCCCAGATGTTTCGATGGTCGATTTGAATGTTTTGGTTAAATGTCCTACGAGCAAAGAGGAACTCAGTGCCCTTTTTAAATCGTATGCGCTGGGAGAAATGGCGGGTATTTTAGAAGTAGATGAGCGTTATCGTGTTTCGCAAGATTTTGTCGGATCATCTTATAGTGCCACAGTGGCGGATGATTTGATTCAAGTGATTGATGGAAATATGATTAAAATTATGGCATGGTATGATAACGAATGGGGCTATTCGAATCGTTTAGTCGAAATGGCATTGTATATGAGTGCATATACGCCGAAAGTTTAATTTTAATCTTACAGTAAGAGGAAAAAATGGAATTATTGAATATCAAAGAGTGTGACATCAAAGGAAAAAAAGTATTTATACGGTGTGATTTTAATGTCCCTATGGATGATTACGGCAATATTACCGATGATCGTCGTATACGCTCGGCGCTTTCAACGATTAATTATTGTTTAGATCAAGGGTGTGCCATTATTTTAGCATCTCATTTTGGTCGACCGAAAGGTGAAGTTGATGAAAAATATAGCCTTTCTCCTATTGCACGCCGTTTGCATCAATTATTAAAAATTGATATTCAGATGGCAGAAGATGTTGTCGGTGAGAGTGCGATGAAATTGTCAGCTTCGCTTAAAGGAGGAGAGATTTTATTATTAGAAAATCTCCGCTTTGAAAAAGGAGAGACTAAAAATGATCCTGAACTAAGTGTAACATTAGCGTCAATGGCAGAGGTATATATCAATGACGCGTTCGGTGTTAGTCATAGAGCCCATGCTTCAGTCGAGGGGATAACGGCACATTTTGACAAAGCACACAAAGCTGCAGGTTTCTTGCTTCAAAAAGAGATTCAATTTTTCGGTGTACTTTTAGAAAGTCCGGTGAGACCGTTTGCGGCAATCGTTGGAGGTTCTAAAGTTTCGGGAAAATTGGAAGCATTGATCAATCTATTACCGAAAGTAGATAAAGTTCTTATCGGTGGCGGTATGGCGTTTACGTTTCTCAAAGCACTTGGGTATGATGTCGGTAATTCATTAGTTGAAGACGATTTGTTGGACGAAGCGACCAATATTATGAACGAAGCTAAACGTTTGGGTGTAAAATTTTATCTTCCCGTTGATGTTGTAGTTGCTGAAAAGTTTGCTCCGGATGCTATGAGCCGTCTTAGCAGTGTTCAAGAGATTCCGCAAGGGTGGATGGGATTGGATATAGGACCAGCGACGGTACGTTTATATCGTCAAGTACTGGGAGATGTACAAACCATTCTTTGGAATGGACCAATGGGTGTATATGAAATGGATCGTTTTTCACGTGGATCTAATAAAATTGCCCATTTTGTTGCCGATTCTTATGCTACTACGGTAGTAGGTGGTGGAGATACGGCTGATCTGGTTCAACGTATCGGTTTGGATGAAGAGATGAGTTTTATCTCAACTGGCGGAGGAGCATCTCTTGAACTACTAGAGGGAAAAATTCTTCCGGGTGTTAAACCGTTAATGAAATAAAAGGAGATTGTCATGATATTGTGTGCGAACTTTAAAGCGAACAAAACGCGTCAAGAGACACGAGCCTATATGGCAGTAGTGGAGTCATTTGTCAGTGTGAACGGTATCACTGACACTATTATTGTCTTTCCTCCGTTTACGGCATTGGATTACGATTCTAGAAATGTATTGATTGGTGTTCAAAACGGCTATCCGGTAAAAAATGGTGCCTATACGGGGGAGATTGCTTTGGAGCAACTCGAAGAGTTTGGGATAAAAACAATTTTGATTGGCCACTCAGAACGTCGTCATATCATTGGTGAAACTCAAGAACAAATAGCGGCTAAATTTCGGTTTTTTTCTGAGCAGGGATTTGCAATTATTTACTGTGTCGGTGAGCCCCTTGCGGTCCGTGAGGAGGGCAATGATGCTCTAATCACGTATATCGACAAACAATTTGAGGGGATTGATCTCAATTATACTGATCTAATTATTGCGTATGAGCCTGTATGGGCAATCGGAACTGGGTTAACTGCTTCTAACAAAGACATTGAATTCGTCCATAGTGCTTTGCGTTCAAAAACTATTGCTCCCCTTTTGTATGGCGGAAGTGTAAAAGTGGAGAATGCGGGTGAGATCATGGCGTTAGAGAATGTGGATGGCATTCTTGTCGGATCAGCGTCACTCAGTGCAAATGATTTTTGCGAGATGATTGCATCTGCAGTCGAATTAACAAAAGAATAGATAAAGGAGTATAAATGTTAATGCAAGGTAAAAAAGGGCTAATCGTAGGGCTTGCCAACGATAAATCAATCGCATACGGAATTGCACAGGCACTACATGCGCAAGGGGCGCAAATGGCGTTCACTTATCTTAATGAAGCACTCCAAAAACGGGTAGAACCGATTGCTAAAGGGTTTAATAATTCTCCCGTGTATAAACTTGATGTATCCGATGAATCGGATATGGAAGTTATTGCGGCAAAAGTAGCAGCTGATTTTGGTCAAATCGACTTTTTGGTTCACTCTGTAGCATTTGCTCCCAAAGAGGCGTTGACCGAAGGGTTTATGAAAACTTCTAAAAGTGCATTTCAAATTGCTATGGATGTCTCGGTATACTCATTAATCGATTTGACTAATCGACTAGAATCCGTTTTGGCTCCAAGGGCTTCTATCATTACCCTAAGCTATCTCGGTGGACCGAAATATATTCCGAATTACAACGTTATGGGAGTTGCAAAAGCAGCATTGGAGTCAACGGTACGTTATATGGCAGTAGAATTAGGTGCAAGTAAAGCTCAGCGGGTTAATGCTATCAGTGCTGGACCTATTCGTACTCTCGCTGCGAGTGGTATTGGTGATTTTAAACAAATCCTTAACTGGAACGAGGCAAATGCACCGTTGCGTAAAAATGTCACCATCGAAGAGGTTGGAAATTCCGCTATGTATCTTCTCAGTGATTTAGCCAGCGGTGTTAGCGGTGAAGTTCATTATGTTGATGCGGGATATAACATTATGGGTATGGCTGCGGTTGAGAAAAACGATGAAGGTAAAAGTGTTTTTGTTTGGGATTCTGCTAAATAATTAAAGAAAAATCCCCGTGATCCATTACCTAGAGCCACTCCGTTGGCAGTAGTGCCGAGAGGAACGAGCGTTCTTGGATCACGGTATGCTCTTTTGGTACTTTTGAGCACAAAGAGAAAAGTACATAAATGTTACGAAACGTTACTTCCCAATCACTGGCAAAGAGTTTACAAAATCGATATTTGAAGGCTCTTTCGGCTTACCTTCCATCATTTTCGCTTTATTCTCATGATACACTTTCCATTTATCTGCATATTTTTGCAATGTAAACGGTTCTAAATCTTTTAGCTCTGGAACTTCGACTGTAGTTGTTTGGATAGTACCAGAAGATTTCGTTGTTTCAGTTTTTACAGGAACTGTTTTAGTCATTGGTGTCCACTCTTCTTTTAGCCATAGATCGAGTGAGCGTTGCATCATACCTCCCTCACTTGCACTTGCAGTATTTGGCGAAACAGAGTGCAATGAAGCATTTTGTGAAGGGGATACACCCTCTCGATTAGCACAACCGGATAAATGCAGAAGAGTGGCTGTGGCTATAATAAATAAAGACGAACGGGACATAGTTAAAATCCTTTGATTTATTTGATTAAATAATACTAAAATGAACTATACCATAAAGCACCTCAGATTTATGATGATTATTTGTTACGAAAATCATACAAAAATGTCGTTCTCCACAATATAGGCGTTTATCATAAGTAAACAGGTAGTTAACGAAATATTTTTTTTACAGCTATGTTTAAGAATAGCGACGTTACAATTAACCTTGACGAAACAAAAAATATAAGGTCAAGCTTAACTTAAGGAGAATCAATGAAGTTAGTTAAAATGAGTCTTGCAGCAGCAGTGTTGCTCGGAGCAAGTGCATTCGCAGTCGATAATGTAAAAGTAAGCGGTGATGCTAAACTTTTCTATAGCACCAATGATAGTGGTACTGGATCAAACTCAGATTTGTTTGAGCAAGCTCAAAGTGCAGCAGATACAGCATTGCGTCTTGGTGTAACAGGTGATTTGGTTAAAGGTGTATCATTCGGTGCAACTGTTTATGCAGTCAGTACACTTGGTCTAGAAAACAATCTTGTGGCTAATACATGGACAAGTGGTCATACTGCTGCGGTACAAGATAATGCATGGGCTAGTGAACTTTGGTTAGCTGCTACTCTTGGTAAAACAACGGCTAAAATCGGTCGTATGGAATTAGATACGCCATTAGCATTTTCTGAATCATGGTCAGTTGCTAAAAATACATTTGATGCGGCTGTTCTTATCAATCAAGATCTTCCAGATACAACTTTGGTCGGTGCATGGGTAGGAAAAGCAAATGGTGTAAATGCACTTAGTCCACTTTCGGCTGCGCATGACAATAGCTCAGCTGTTGGACTAGATGGATTTATGAGTGCTGAAGCAAAATTCGGTACATTTGTTGATGGTGGTGCTTATGCAGCTGCAATCGTAAACAACTCTTTCAAACCTGCTACAGTACAAGCATGGTATTACAATGTTGTAAATGTAGCTGATGCTTACTGGTTGCAAGCAGATATCAATTGTGATCTTGTAAAAGGTTTAACAGTTGGTGCACAATACACTGATATCGATACAAAAGGTTTGGCAGCAACATTTAAAGACTCTTCAGCTTACGCAGTTAAACTTGGGTATGCAATGAATGCTCTTAAAGTATCTGCAGCATACTCAGATGTTGACAATGATGGTGCATTGAAAATTGCAAATACAGCTACTAACAATCTTGTTGCTGCACAATCTAAATTGTACACAGAAGCATGGTGGAACTATGGATACGTAGGTGCTGCAGGTGCTGAATCAATGAATGTTACTGCTGAGTTTGATGCTGGTGTTGCTAAACTTGGTGCATATTATACGACTGTAGATAATGATATTGTTGGAAGTACAAAAAATGTTGATGAAGTAACATTGACTGCTTCTAAATCATTTGGACCATTGGATGCTACATTGGCATATGTTTCTACAGATGCTGATGACCAAAATGCTGGTTCACAATACAACACTGTACAAGCATACTTGACTCTTAACTTCTAAGAGTTTTTTGCTTCTCTCGTTATTGCGGTCTTTACGTGTTTTAGTGTAGATCCGCAATCTCAGATCCTGAACCAAGTTCAGGATGACGAGATTTTTCTTCCCTCTTTCGCTATAATCTTCTCATGAAATCTTTATTACAATCATTCCTTTATACACTTTTGATGCTTTTTATCATTTCTGTTCTATCGTTTGGGGCGATTCATATGGCGCCGAATAGTTTTATGGGTGGTGAGTTAAACCCTAACATGACCCCCGAAGCGATAGCGCAGTTACGTGCCATATACGGACTGGATAAGCCTCTCCTTCAACAATACATCGATTGGGTGATTAATCTCTTCACGCTGAATTTCGGACTCTCGTTTGTTAGCGGTTCAAAGGTCTCTGAGGTTGTAGCAGATCGTCTTCCTGTAACATTATGGATGAATATCGTTGCGATGGCATTAACGTTTGTCCTATCGCTCTGGATGGGGATTAAAGCGGCATTGAGACATGGACGTAAATCGGACACTTTTATCAGCCAGTTTTCACTGCTTAGTTTTGCGATGCCCTCGTATTATCTGGCACTGGTTGTGATGATGGTGCTGAGTGTCACGCTAGGGTGGTTTCCGATCGCGGGGATGCACTCGCTCGAACCACTGGAGGGGATCGGGTATTATCTCGATATGGCATGGCATTTGACGTTGCCGATTATGGTCATGGTATTTGTAGGAGTGGGGAGTTTAGTTTTGTATATTCGCTCCCTTACCCTCGAAATCCTCAAAAGCGACTATATCTATTTTGCACGTGCGAGAGGGATGGAAGAATCAAAAATTATTCGTCATTACATTCTCCCTAATCTTTTACCCCCTATTGTAACGATGTTAGGTCTATCATTGCCAGGGCTTATCGGAGGATCGGTGATACTTGAATCGATTTTTGGAATCGAGGGGATGGGACAGCTGTTTTATCTATCGGCGATGAGTCGGGATTATCCGGTGATAATGGGGATTTTGATGATGAGTGCGTTTTTGACATTGATAGGGAATCAGATTGCCGATGCGGTGTTGTTAAAACTTAATCCATTTGTTAAAAGATAAAATAATAGTGCCTTCACACCACACAAAGAGCAAGGTCGCTTGCCGTAGGGCAAAAGCGTACCGCTAGCGTTTTGGTGGGAGGGCGATTTTCTTTTGCTACTTTTCTTATTAAAAAGAAAAGTAGGTATAAATTAATTCCCGAAAAGAGCCTCTAGCGAACTCAATCCCTCTTTCTTCTCTTCCTGAGCTTTTTCACCCATTTGAATACTTCCGCTTACTTCCTTAAGCTCGATAGTATAACCAGTCAACATTGACGCAAGACGGATGTTGATACCACTTTTACCAATGGCTTTTGATTTTTGATCGCTTGGAAGTGTGACGACTGCTTTTTTCTCATTCCCTTCTTCAGAAACTATAACGGCACTGATGATCGCAGGGCTCATAGCACGGGAGATGAAAAGCTCAGGAGATGAGCTGTACTCGACACAGTCGATGTTTTCACCGCAGAGCTCTTCACTCACCGCGTTAATACGGACACCGCGTACTCCGACGGTAGCTCCGATAGGATCAATTTGAGGACGGTTGGTATAAAGGGCGATTTTGGCACGTTCACCCGGGATACGGGCACATTTTTCGATGACGACGATACCGTCTTTGATCTCAGGAACCTCAAGAGCCAAGAGCTCTTCGAGGAATTTGGGAGCGGTACGTGAAAGCTCCATAGAGATACCGTTGGATTTATCGACATGGACGCGGCGTACGATAGCGCTGACGACATCGCCCACTTTGAATTTTTCACCCTTGATACGGCTTTTCATCGGCAGTGTTGCGCGGATCTCATCGATCTCGATAGTGGTGTTTTGATCCCCGTCCACACGAGTTACTCGACCGGATACGATTTGATTGATTTTGCTTTTGTATTTGTCGTAGAGTTCATTTTCTACGAGGCGTTGGATATGAAATTCGATTTCGCGGTGAAGGGTAGCAAATGCACTGCGTCCATAGCTTTCGATATCATGTTCCATTTGAAGTTGATCGCCGATTTCAGCTTGGTCATCAATTTCTAAAGCATTGGTGATACTCATATATGCACCAGCTTCTTCCCCTTCTATTTCAGGTGCATCATCGGGTACAACAGTGATGATTTGGCGTAATTTTACTTGTTTTGTGCGATCATCGATATCGGCTTCAAAAGCAAAAGCAGGGTTAATGATTCGTTTGGCAGTTTGGATAAATGAAGTTTTGATTGCCTCTTGTACGTTAGCTGTACTGAGCCCTTTTTCGTTGGCAATTGAGTCAATAATGTCTAAAATATTTTCCACAGGACTATCCTTTTTTTAGGTGGTAACTCATAAAAAATTGATTATTACGGGAAAGCTTTTTTATGAAGGAAGAGTATTATACATAAATTTCTCTTAATAGGATATTTATCCTATCCCCGCTATAATCCCCCTAATATCAAGAATTCTATGAAAAGGGAAAATAATGGAACTCAAACTCGCACGCAGCGAACACGACACAAAACCGAAAAAAATCGATCTCAAAAAAATCACGGAGATGGTAGAAAAAAGTAACTCGTCTATCATTTATTTTGACCGCGAAAATTCACATAAAGACCTTCTTGCACTTCAAGATCATTTTGAAGGTGAAGGGAAAAGTTTTTATATGCGTGAAGTGAAATACGGACTTTCGGCTAACGAATATATGTACGAAGTACACGTTTTATAGTTTGAATGTCTAAGAAACTTTTTATCGAAACACTTGGATGCGCTATGAATGTGCGCGATTCCGAGCATATGATTGCAGAGCTTAATGCAAGAGAGGGGTATGAACTCACCGATGATGCAAGCCTAGCCGATCTCATTCTTATTAACACCTGCTCCGTTCGTGAAAAGCCGGTACATAAACTCTTTTCCGAACTCGGTGTTTTTAATAAACTTAAAAAAGTAGATGCAAAAATCGGCGTATGCGGATGTACGGCATCTCATTTAGGTAAAGAGATTATCAAGCGCGCTCCGTATGTAAACTTTGTCCTTGGTGCTCGTAATGTCTCCAAAATATCTGATGTCCTTTATCGCGACAAAGCGGTCGAAATTGAGATCGATTACGACGAATCACAGTTTGCATTTAAAGATTTCCGAAGCAGCCCCTACAAAGCCTATATCAATATCTCCATCGGATGTGACAAACAGTGTACCTTTTGTATTGTCCCGAAAACTCGCGGAGAGGAGATCTCTATACCGCCTGATTTGATTGTTGCTGAAGCGCGCAAAGCGGTAGAGAACGGAGCACGCGAGGTTTTCTTACTCGGTCAAAACGTCAATCATTACGGTCGCCGCTTGTCGAACGAAAAGATTAATTTCACCGAATTGCTTCGCCGTGTGAGTGCGGTGGAAGGGTTAGAACGTATCCGTTTTACCTCCCCCCATCCGCTCCATATGGACGATGAATTTATCGAAGAGTTTGCCCGCAATCCGAAAATCTGCAAATCGATGCACATGCCGCTTCAAAGTGGATCGAGTGATATTCTCAAAGCGATGAAGCGGGGATACACCAAAGAGTGGTTTCTCAACCGTGCACGCAAGCTGCGCGAGATGGTTCCCGATGTGAGTATCAGCACCGATATTATCGTCGCATTTCCGGGTGAGAACGATGCAGATTTCGAAGAGACTATGGATGTTCTTAATCAGGTGCGTTTTGAGCAGCTTTTTAGTTTTAAATACTCTCCACGCCCGTTGACTGAGGCGGAAAAAATGGAAGAGGTCGATTCTGAGGTAGGTTCACAGCGTCTCAGTAGACTTCAAGCCCGCCATGATGAGATACTCGATGAGATGAAAGCAACCAATCTAGGTAAAGTCGTTGAAGTCTATTTCGAAGAGTTACGCGATGACGGTCACGTTGCTGGTCGCAGTGATAATAATCTTGGGGTTAAAGTCAAAGGCTCTGAAGAGTGGCTGGGTAAAATCGCACGGGTTAAAATTACGGAGGTTTCTCGCACCGTCCAATACGGAGAGATCATTGCGTAAACGTTTTTTACGTACTCTTGCATTGTGGTTGATTCCTCCTATAGGGGCACTCCTGATTCGTCTACTCTATTTTACGAATCGTAAACGGTTCCATCTCCCCAAAACGATTCCAGATGAACCTATCATTTTTGCTTTTTGGCATGGTGATTTGTTAATGCAGCCTTATCTTTATTATCAATTTCGTCAGTATCCCAAAGCTAATGTCCTTATCTCCGATCATTTTGACGGTCAGATTATTGCAAGTATTATTCGCTATTTTAAACTTGGGACGATTCACGGTTCAACGACTAGAGGCGGTGCAAAAGTATTAATTCAGGGTCTTAAATCACTATCGGAAGGGTACGACATCGGGATAACCCCTGATGGACCAAAAGGACCGCGTTATGAAGTAAATGATGGGGTGGTCGTGATGGCGCAAAAGCGGCATACTAAAGTGATCGCATACAGTTGTGTCCCCTCTTCATTTTGGCAATTGCCAAGTTGGGACAGATTCACCGTTCCTAAACCATTCGGAATACTCGATTTTTATGCTTCTGACCCTATCGATATTGAAGGGCTTAATATGGATGCAGCAAAAGCACTGATCAAAGCGAAGCTTATGGAACATGCTCTCTAACTATGAATGAGTTACTTCATTGTGAAAAAGAAGATTTTTTAAAATATCTCGATGGGATACGGGGATATTCGCCTCTAACGATACGCAGTTATCATGATGCCATTAATGAGATGATTAATGGTTCTGAAATCACAGAATCTGAAGAGGGAATTTTGGTAAATCTAATGCCTTTACGCTTGAAAATTGCTCATCTTAAAGCCAAATCAATTGCGGTAAAACTGAGTGCTATACGTAGTTTTATCAAATATCTTCGCGACAACGGAAAACGGATTGATCTCAGAGGAGATGAGAGTATTAAAATCCCAAAAACCCTCCCGAAACCTCTTACGCACGAGCAAATTAACCATGCACTTCAACATGCTAAGCCTAAAGCAGCATTAGCAATTAGTTTACTTTACTCAATGGGGCTTCGTATCTCTGAACTTACTCATTTACGATTGAGTGATATGGAAGAAAATTGGTCACGTGTACGTGGGAAAGGGTCAAAAGAGCGTGATATTCCGATGATGGAAAATATCACAAAAATGGTGCGAGATTACCAACAGTATAACCCATCACAGGAGTATGTTTTTGAGGATAAAGGTGAAAAATTAAGCGAAAATAGTCTAAGATATACCATTATTAAGGCATTCGCAAAGGTTGGACTTAAAGTGACACCGCATCAATTGCGTCATACGTATGCAACCGAGTTGTTAAACAATGGGGCGAGGATTTCCGATGTTAGCGAATTACTGGGTCATGCGAGCATGGCAACAACACAAATTTATACTAAATTGGGAAATGCTCTAAAAATGGACCATTATCTCCGATCACATCCATTATGTCAGACAAATGAGGACTCTAAGTGCTAGAGCGGTTTTATCGAAAAATTTTTATCGCTATTGTTCAAGATGGTGGAGGACATGATATTCGTGTTGTGGCAAAAAAACAAAAAAAAGTCCTTTACAAAGAACGTAGACATTTTGAGGGTGATTCTTCGTATAAAGAAAGTGTCACATATCTGCAAAAATATTTGGATGAGTCACCGTTACATTACGTGGCTCTCTTGAATCCTCAAGCTAAGCAAGGGGCACTTCCAGAGTGTTCACATCATGATATCGATGATATGCAAGAGATCAATAATTCAAAAACATTGTGTCGTAAAGATCAATGGCTTTTATATTGCTCACTACGTGAGCTAGATACTCTACAAATACATTATAAAAGTATCGGACTAGATTTCATTTTTTCCCCTTTTTCTATTTTAGAACATTTTTTTGCTGATAAGATAGAGGGTGCTTTTGCCCTCTATGCTCTGGCGCAAAAAGATTCGTTTAGTGTTGCTATTTTCGAAAATGGAAAATTGGAGTATGCCCATCACTATTTTACGAGTGATAAGAATAGTTTGGCAAGTGAAGATGAAAGCAATGTTACTGAATTCGCAGTTGGAATTAAAGAAGAGGATGAAGCTGAAAAAGGGATCAGTCTAGATGATATAGAGTCTCTTGATGATTTGGATATTTTAGAAGAATTGGATGATTTGAGTAATATTGAGGATTTAGATAGTCTTGATGAAATTGTAGAATTTAGTGAAGATGAACCAACAGAAGAGGAAAAACGGCAGATTTCATCTCATGGGGATGATATCAAACAAGAGATGGATCGATTTAATAATGACTATTATCATTTTGAGTTGATTCAGAGAACTTTAGTCCGTTTTTATGGTGGAATACGTTGTCATAATCGTTTTGTCGAGACCATTTATATTGCTGATGGATACGGGAGCGGTTCAGAATTGAAGCGCTATCTTGAAGAAGAGCTTTTTTTGAACGTACTCATTCGTCATATTGATGTCGCTGATGAGGTGATTGCCCTTGCAATGCTCGAAGAGGATGGGCTGTGAAACATAGTTTTATTACTCCTCGATCTAAACGACTAGTTAGTGGTGAATTACGTTTGGTTTTATTCTTTTTTACAGTTACGATTGCTATGGTTGTTGGAACTTATCTTTTTCTAGGATATAAAAACTATGATTTTGTGAATGAACGTAAGAAAGTTGCGCTCAAAGAAGCTTCCTTAAAACATTCTATTGAAAAAATGGAAGAACAGATTAAAATTATCGAATCGGAAGCAAAAATAGTAGAACAAGTTACAACGGACAATACGGTAATGAAAGAGAGTATTCGAAACCTTTTTGATCTTGTCCCTGAGGATATTACACTCTCCCGTGCTGATTTAGAGTCAAAATCACTCATTCTGTATGGAACAACGCCGAATAAAGATACGTACGAGTACATGCTCCACGCACCATTACGATCAATTTTTCATCGTACCTATACGAGTTTTTATCCTATTGAGAATGGATGGTATCAGTTTGTATCTTCCAACTATCTTGATGATGAGAATGCAGAAGAGGATACAGAATGAATCGCCAAACCATATTTATAGTCGTTTTATCACTGCTCTTATTAGTCGGCGTTGTCGCTTTTTCATTTTTATTTTTGATCCCAAAAGGGAAAGAGTACCGTGCTCTTCGTTTAGAGAGCAAAAAAGAGTTTCAGCAGCTTGAACTTTCCCAAAATCGGTATGATAATACGATTAGTCATCTAGAAAATATGCGAAAGCAGCATAGTCATACAATTGGTGCTTTTGATAAGCCTTTTAATTCTACTCAATTTGAACGTCTTTATAAAAAAGAGTTCACAGATCTTTATTTGACTGAAGTAAATTCGTTGGATAGTAATGGAACTTTTAAAGTTTTTGAGGTTAATGCGACGTCTAAAATCACTTCACCGCAAAGTTTTTACAACTTTTTGGAAAATGTGAATAAAAGTGCGTGGGTTATTGGAGTAAATTTCCCGATTCATTTTGAACGAGACGGGGATAAAATACGTTCTAGTTTTACGATGAAAGTACATAATAAGCCATCTGAAAAAGAGACACCGAGTAAAGTGAAGAGTGAACCAGAGCATAAAAGTGAAAAATTTGCACCTGAACGACCAGAAGTAATCTTACCATTTGAACCGCAAAAAGCTAAGGAAGCTTCATCTCATCATTAATAAGGAGAGATTATTTCATTTCTTTGGCACGCTGATGAGCTGAGCGTATCGCTTCCATACATCCCTCGCGCACTTTTCCTTTTTCCAGTGCTCCGTAACCAGCGGCAGTTGTTCCTCCAGGACTCATGACATTATCTTTTAAAATGGCAGGATGGGTAGTTTGTATTAGCTTTCCAAACCCTTCAAACAATCCTCGCATAAGTACCATAGCATCATCGCGTTTCAACCCTTCCCGTACCGCACCATCACAGAGAGCTTCAGCAATTAAGGCTAAATATGCTGGACCGCTTCCTGCAAGTGCAGTTGCAATATCAAGCTCTTTTTCACTATTTAGCCAGAGGGTTTTACCGATTGATCCAAAAAGAGAGAGAGCATTTTCTGCAATGGTGTGATCACCTACTAACGAAGTCATCGACGCACTCGTTTCTGCAGCAAGGTTAGGCATTGCACGGCAATAAGTATGAGATGAAATAGCTTGTAAAGAAGAGATAGAAACTCCAGCAAGAACGGAATACAGAGCTTGTGCTGTTCCCTGTAGATAAGGTGTGATTTCACTCAAATTAGCAGGTTTAACACAAAGTATTACCGTTTTATTGGTGATATCCGCATCTGGATAAAGTGTTTTTTTAATAGGAGTATTGAGGGCATTTTCAAATCCATCTAGTGCGCTTATACTACGTCCAATGACTTCAATAGTATGAATGTGACACAACCCCTTGGCTAGAGCTAACGCCATTTTCCCGTTCCCGACAAAAGTAATTGTATTAGAGATCATTAGCACCCTTAAGATAGCTTCCGATTGGTTCAGAAATACTAAAGTCAGCACGATTATCAACGATGATTTGAGCCATAGTTTGATTGTCAGTATTAAAAATCAAAGGAGCAACAAAATTGATCGTCGATTTTTCAATCGGTGTTTGTAAAATCATGATGTTATAAATGAGTAAATTACTTTCAGATGTTATCTCCATGAGTGCTTGAAGTGAGGATGGTATATCAAAAGAATATTCGCGAATGGCGAAAGGGCTTATAAGAGTGAAAGAGGGACCATCCCCTAAACTTTCAAGACGGAAAAAAATTTCATCTATCTTTTGAAGTTCCATTTTAGAAACCGTTTCAAAACCGAGCAGGGGAAGTTTTAAATCGAATTGCATAACTACCTTCTTTGTATCATTAATAGTCTGATTTTAACACATGAAACTAAAAAGTTTCAACCTCTTGCAGGGGTCTTTAATCTCTTTACGGTAAAATAGCTCATAATTTCAAAATAGTGTAGGTTTACTTAATGATTAGAACATGGTTAATTGCAATAACGGCACTCATTCTTCTAAGCGGATGTGGCAAAGATCTTGAAGAGTTTAATAAGTCTGCAGAATATTGGTATGAGAAAATGGTAACCGCTGTATCTAATGGAAATATAGAAAAGGCTGATAGTTATTTTAGTTCCCTTCAAAGTGAACATATCAGTTCACCTTTTTTAGCCGAAGCGACGATGATTATGGCGCAAGCGCATATGGCGCATGAAGAGTATTTGTTAGCGGAACATTTTTTGGATGAGTATATTCGCCGCTATGCTACCCCTGAGGGGCGTGAGTATGCAGAATTTTTAAAAATTAAAGCAAAGTTTTTAGCTCTTCCCAATTCTGGGCGTGATCAGGGATTGATTGATGAAACGCTTCGTGGGATTGATGCATTTAAAACAACCTATCCGTATTCTACTTATTTGCCGCTCGCTTACTCGATGGAGACACAACTTCAACTTGCTCGTAGTGTATTAAACGAACAAATTGCTCAGCTGTATGAACGTTTAGGAAAACCTAAAGGTTCCGCGTATTATCGCTCAATCGCTCCGGTCACATGGATAAATCCTAACGAGATTGTATATGCGAGTGTCCCATGGTATCGAGAGATATTTGAGGGGGATGGTACCAATAGCTGGTACGATTTTATGATTCCTAAAACACGTAGTGTCATATCTATGGACGATAACATGACGATGAAGATACCTGAAAAAGATAAAAGTGAAAGTTGGTATAACTTTTTAATTCCTAATTTTTAAAAAGTGTCTATAATCCATCAAAATTTTAATGAATAAGGTTTTTTGAACATGCAACTGAGTAATTATAGCTCTTTCCCAACCACTTTACCTGTGATTGCTGAAGATGAGCTCTTTTTATACCCATTTATGATTTCCCCGCTATTTTTGAATGATGAAAAAAATATTGCATCCGCAGCTGAAGCGATTGAAAATAATTCGCTTGTGATAGTATGTCCCATCAAACCCGAACATGAAGGTGAACGTGACGGTAGTGCTTTTTATGATGCGGGCGTGATCGGGTCTATAATGCGTAAGGTCGTTCTTCCTGATGGCCGAATTAAAGTTTTATTTCAAGGGTTAGCACGCGGTCATGTAATTGAAATGGTTCATGACAATCCATTGCGTGCTCATGTTGATTTGATTTCATCGCTTGAGGTGAATGAACTAAAAATGGATGCTATTTTAGAAGTACTTCGTGAAAAAGTACGCGCTCTTTCACAAGTAAGTAACTATTTTCCTCCTGATCTTTTACGTACCATTGAAGAGAACCATGAGTACAACCGCATTGTTGACCTCATTTGTAGTTCAATCAAGATTAAAAAAGAGAATGCCTATAAACTCTTTATTGAACGCGATCCTGAAAAACGGTTTTTGATGTTGATCGATGAGTTGATCGAAGAGACCGAAGCCAACAAACTTCAAAAAGAGATTCGCTCGAAAGTGCATACCCGTATCGAGAAGGTGAATAAAGAGTATTTTCTCAAAGAGCAACTTAAACAGATTCAAAAAGAGCTGGGAACAGACACGCACCGTGACGAAGAGATCGAGGAATTTCGTAAAAAACTCGATGCTAAAAAAGATAAAATGCATCCAGACGCGTACAAAGAGATTAACAAACAGCTGGAGCGATTTGCACGTATGCACCCTGACAGCGCCGATGCGGGTATGATCCAAACGTATCTGGAATGGGTTCTTGAGATTCCTTATGGGGAAGAGGCGAAAAAAGCGCTCAATATTCACGATGTCGAAAATCAGCTCAACAAAGACCACTTCTCTCTGAAAAAACCTAAAGAGCGGATTTTGGAATATTTCTCGGTGAAAGAGTTGTTGGAACTGCGCGGTATCGCCGATAAAGAGGGGCGCGGTGCGATCCTCTGTTTCGCAGGCCCTCCGGGTGTGGGTAAAACCTCCCTTGCCAACTCTATTGCAACTGCGCTCAAGCGTCCACTTGTCCGTATTGCACTCGGCGGGTTGGAAGATGTAAATGAACTGCGCGGACACCGTCGTACCTATATTGGTGCGATGCCTGGGCGTATCGTGCAAGGGGTGATCGAAGCGAAAAAGATGAACCCTGTTATCGTCCTCGATGAGATCGATAAGGTAGCCAAATCGCATCGCGGTGATCCGACGGCGGTGTTGTTGGAGATTCTCGATCCGGAACAAAACACCCATTTCAGAGACTATTATCTCAACTTTAATCTCGATCTCTCCAAAGCGATTTTTATCGCAACGGCGAACGATGTAGGACAAATCCCTGGGCCATTGCGCGACCGTATGGAGTTTATTTCGGTAAGCAGTTATACGCCGCAGGAGAAGTTCCAGATCGCCAAACAGTATCTGATTCCTCAGGAATTGAAAAAACACGGTCTTAAAACGGCGGAGCTTTCGATTTCTAAAACAGCGTTAGCGGAAGTGATCGAAAAGCATACCCGTGAAGCGGGGGTTCGTAACCTTCGCCGCCGTGTTGCCGACATCGTTCGTAAAGCGGCAAAAAAGATTCTCGAAGAGCCGAGTACCCAAAAAGTGACGGTGAGCCTGAAGAATCTCAAAGATTTCTTGGAAAAAACGATTTTTGAGATCGATCGAACCGATCATATCGATCGTATTGGTGTTGTAAATGGTCTGGCATGGACGGCTGTGGGTGGTGATGTACTCAAAATCGAAGCAATCCGTATCAATGGCAAAGGGGTGTTGCAACTCACGGGTAGTTTGGGTGATGTGATGAAAGAATCAGCCCGTATTGCACTTTCGGTTGTGAAAACATTGATCGATGAGGGGAAAATTACGGTTGATCACTCTATTATTCCCCATTCTCCTGCGGAGCGTGAAAGTGATACACCGCTGGAAGCGAGTGAAGTCTATAAACGATTTGATCTTCACATCCACGTACCCGATGGTGCAACACCGAAAGACGGTCCGAGTGCGGGGATTGCAATGTCAACGGTTATCGCCTCGATTCTTACCAACAAAAAAGTGCGCGCCGATATCGCCATGACAGGAGAGGTTTCTCTGACGGGAAATGTTCTCCCAATCGGCGGCCTCAAAGAGAAACTGATTGCGGCACACCGTGCAGGGATGAAACTAGCCCTTATTCCTCAGAAAAATTTTGATCGTGATTTGAGCGACATTCCTGATGAGGTAAAAGCCGCTATTGAAATCATCGGTGTCAGTCGGATTGAAGAGGTTCTTAGTCGCCTTTTAATTGACGGATAATTTTTAACACTTCGGGAACACCGTAAAGGTAGCCTCGAAGTTTAGCCCCCACGCGCAGTTTTCTGCACTCTTCACGAAATCCTTTATCCATCACCACATTATGCTCATAGGGGGCGATAAACGTATAGTGGTCCACTATTGAGACGACGGTATTACGGGCAATGATATGCTCACCCCCGTGTTTTAGAGCCTCTTTATCATGTTGGCTGAGCAAATACCCTCTATGTTTGAAAAAGGTATCGATTCCATAGACTAACGAACGGATATTGCGTGGGTTGTGCGCGTAGGCAAACGCATCGATGGAAGTAAAATCCATCGGTTCGATCAAAGAACTATTATCCTCTTCGAGATAGCGAAAACTGCGGCGGATGGCATCGCGGTAATCTCGCATCATCGGGGCGCTGTAGCGGTGGCGGAAAAAGTTGCGGGTATAGCGCTCATCGGCATTACTCTCATCGATGTGGTGAGGGATGTTATGTTCTGCAAGATACGCTTCGATAGAGTCCCGATCCCATTCGAGAAGAGGACGGAGTATCTCTATCTCGTCTCGTCTATCATGGGAACGGATACCGAGCATTTCCGGTAACCCTGATCCGCGACACATCTGCATCATCAGCCACTCAAGCCGATCATTGAGCTGATGGGCGGTGAGGAGATAGCGGTAGCCATGTTTTTTAATCAGATAACCGAAGAATTTATACCTCTCTTCGCGGGCACGATGTTCAAAATTGACCCCCCCTAAGCGGCACGAGTGGGTATAACAGCTAAGTCCATGTGTGAGGGCAAGCGCCTCAGCACTTTGCTTTTCATCATCGCTTGACGTTCTTGTATGATAGTTGACATGGGCGATATCAAATGCAATATTGTGTTCAATGAGGAGATGAAAGAGGGCGGTAGAATCAACCCCTCCCGAAAAAGCGAGGAGAACTCTCCCCTCTTTTAAAAGATCAAGATGGAGAAGTTCAGACATTGCCCGTTACGGTTGCCAAAGGCCGTTTTTCGGCGAGTTCTGTGATGCGGGCACGGTAGATTGTTCCAAAAGAGAGTTCACCTTCAATCTCACGGTCATTGACGTAGATTTCACCATCCACCTCAGGTGCCCAGTTCAGTGCACGCGCGCTGAGGAGAAATTCGTGTTCTTCAGACTCACCGTCGATCACGAGTAAGATCTCGTGGTCTACAAGTTTAGCGAGGCTTGTTTCTTCGACTTTGGTGGCGATTTTCCCCAGTTTTTTGGCGCGGGCATTGATCGTTTTGGATGGGATTTTATCCTCCATTGTATAAGCACTGGTTCCCTCTTCATCGGAGTAGCCAAAAACATTGAGGCGATCAAATCCAAAAGAGGCTGCAAACTCCGCCATCTCTTCGAACATGGCTTCAGACTCTTGCGGATGACCGACGATGAAGCTGGTGCGGATAAATGCATTCGGTAACGCTTTCATCGCATTGAGGAGTTCTAACGTTTTTGCTTTTCCAAATCCGCGCTTCATGATACGGAGCATATCATCGTTGATGTGTTGGATCGGCATATCGAAATAGTTATGGAAAATTTTTGAATCCCCGATCGATTTAATGAGTTTCAAGGTTGTTGTGGACGGGTAGAGGTAAAGGATACGGGCGCTTTTGACCCCGTCGATCAGTTCGATCCGTTTGATGAGGTGGATTAGACCATCGCTAATGTTTTGATCGCGTAGATAAGAGCTGGAGTCTTGGGAAACGAAGCTAAAATCATAATACCCTTTGGTAACGAGCCCCTCAACCTCATGCGCGATACTCTCTAAATCGCGTGAGTGAAGTTTCCCTTTGAACGAGGGGATGGCGCAGAAACTGCACACTTGGTTGCACCCCTCGCTGAGTTTGACATAGGCGTGATAGGATGAACCTGTCACAACCCGCTCAGCACCGTCGATGAGATAAACCTCAGGGGTAAAACGGCTCTGTTTAGCGGCGAGAAGTTCGTCGATTTTGTCGTAATCGCCGACACCCGTGAAAATATCGACCTCTTTGAGTTCTTTGGATAACTCCTCTTTATACCGCTCCGAGAGGCATCCTGCCATAACGAGCACCGAATCGCTCTTACGCCCTGCATCGAGGTTAAAGATGGTATTGAGCGACTCTTGTTTCGCCGCATCGATAAATCCGCAGGTATTGACGATGATAACATCCGCTTCTTCGCTCGCATCGGTCATTTCAAAATCTTTGAGTCGTCCGAGCATCACCTCGGTATCAACGAGATTTTTGGTGCAGCCGAGGGAAACGATATGAAGTTTTTTGGACATTTTTAGCCTTGAAAATAGTGTAATGATATTATAGCCAATCATTTTTTGGCTACACTTTCAAGATGAAATATATAATCGTCCTTTTATCTTTAATCCCCTTGATATTTATGGGGGTCATCTTTCTTTATGGATCAGGGATCGTCTGGTTTGATGAGGGAGTGGTGTGGTTGGAGAATGCTTTTAGCTTTGCCCTACCGCTAGTAAAAAATAAACTCTACTATCTCTCGAAAGTTGCAGGGTTGAGTGCCTTATGGCTTCTTATCCTCGCTTTTTGGGTACAACCTCTGCGTACCTATGTACGATTTGATTTGGTCGAGTTTAAAAAACTCCTCGGGGGTTTTGCAATCGGCTATGGGATATTGCATCTATTGTTATTTATTGCCGCCCATCAGTTTGCGATCGGGTATATCGGGAAATTGTTTATTAACCACCTCTTTTTGAGCGTCGGGTTTGGGGCTTTGTTGGTTCTCTCCATCGCTCCTCAGGTTAAATCGTGGTATAAATTTCTCTATATCGGGATCGTTTTGGTGATTATCCACCTTTTGCTTGGTTATCCCACGTTAGAAACAGCTCATATTATCGCTATTTCACTGTTGAGTCTCGGTTTGGCGCTTCGGCTGATTAAGCGCTAAATGAAACGCTACGATGTCATTATTCTCGGAGCTGGGGCGAGCGGGCTGATGTGCGCGGCGCAGTTGCGCCAAAACAGCTCACTTTCCGTTGCTCTCATCGAGGGGAACAACCGTCCCGCATTGAAGCTGAAAGCCAGCGGCGGGGGCAAATGCAACCTTACCAATGTCGAGGTGGATGAGAGCCATTATCTCGGGGATGAAAATCTCGTTAAATCTGCCCTTTCGGTGTTTACTCAACGCCAGCTTTTGGACTATTTTAAAGAGGGCGGCTTGCGTCCGGTAATCCGCAAAGAGCGATACTATTTTTGTCCGAAAAGTTCCGATGAGGTGATCTCCATTTTGATGGGGAAAGCAAACGGCTGTGATTTGCTCTTGGGGCATAAAATCCTCTCGATAGAGGGGCAATCCCCTTTTGTCATCACCACCGATAAAGGAAAATTCAGCGCTAAATATGTTGTTGTCGCAACAGGAGGGGCGAGTTATAAAGAGCTCGGTGCAAGCGATATCGGGTTGAGAATCGCCCAAAGCTACGGGATCAAAACAGTACCGTTTTCCCCTGCACTGGTAGGACTGACACTGCAACCCAAAGAGTTTTGGATGAAAGAGCTTAGCGGGATCAGTTTTCCCGCCCGTATCCATGTCGCGGGGAAAACGCTCGATGAAGATCTGCTCTTTGCTCACAAGGGGATTAGTGGTTTAGTTGTCCTCTCTGCATCGCTCTATTGGCATCGAGGCGAGATCGTGATCGATTTTGCCCCCGATTTTGATCTGAATACCCTTAAAAATGAAAAAAAGAGTATCTCCACGGCAATCCCTCTCCCCAAACGGTTTATGAAAGCGTTTTTGGACGCGATAGGGTTGGAGGATAAAGGGTGCAACCGTTTAAACCCACAGGAATGGGAAAAACTTTTGAGTATTCGCAACTATGCGATGGCCCCTTCGGGAACGTTTGGTCTGACTAAAGCCGAAGCGTGTCGCGGCGGGGTGGCGTGTGATGAGATTGATCCCTCCACGATGGAGAGCCACAAGATCAAAGGGCTCTATTTTATCGGTGAGACGGTCGATGTGACGGGAGAACTTGGGGGATACAACTTCCAGTGGGCGTTTAGTTCCGCCGTAGTATGTGCCTCATCAATTACGCTATAATGTTTTCAAATAAGTGAGGATAGTATGGAACAGCGTAAACGTATTGTCATTGTCGGTGGTGGTTATGCGGGGGTAGAAGCTCTCAAAATTTTGGCTAAATTAGAATTTTGCGATGTGGTATTAATTGATCAGCACCCCTACCATTACCTCCAAACCGAAGCGTATGAACTGATCGCCAATGAGTGCTCAATGACCCGTGTCACGATTGATTTGGTCGCTTTATCTCTGAGCTACGGCGAGCATGTGACGTTTATCAAAGATACCGTCCGTGAGATCGATTTTGAGAACCGATGCGCAAGCGGACAAAATTCATGCCATCCCTATGATTATCTCCTCCTCTGCACCGGAAGCCGTACCGCGTTTCACAGTTCTACCCCCGGACTGCGCGAACACTCTCACGGAGTGAAAACCCTCCCAAGTGCCCTCTCTTTTAAACATCAGTTTGAGCAGAGATTGTATGCACGTATGGAGAGTGAAGGTGGATGGTGCAGTGAGCCTTTTAACGTTGTTATCGGCGGAGGCGGGCTTAGTGGTGTTGAGATTGCCGCTGAGATGGCCTATTTTATCCGTCAGTTTCATAAAGATAACACCCTCACGTGCGACAATATTCACATCTTTTTGATTATCCCGCATGAGGGGGTTTTGGAGGGGATGGAGCGCTATCTGATCGACAAAGCGACGGAGCGGCTCATAGAGTTGGGGGTGAAAATCATCAACCATTCGCGTATCACCTCGGTTGAAGAGCATACGTTGGTTCTGAACCATGAGAAGAGTCTTTGTTTCGATTTTATGATTTTTACAGGAGGGATTATCGCTTCGACGTTGACCGCGACGATTGAGAGTGAAAAAAATAAAAAATCTCAGCTTATCGTCGATGAGTATCTTCGTGTACCGACGTTTCAAGGGGTATTTGCGGCAGGGGATATTGCCGAATTACGCGATTCGAATGGAGAATTACTGCCCCCTACGGCGCAAAGTGCTGAGCAAAGCGGTACGTTAGCGGCACAAAATATTCTTGCATTGATTGAGAACCGTGAGATGAGACGTTCACAAATGAAGATGGATGGTATGATGGTGGCATTGGGTGGAAGCTATGCTGCGATTTCTCTTTTTGGTCGGATTCGCTTCAGCGGTCTTTTGGGGTATTGGGTAAAAAGGGTGATTATGCGAGGATACCGATATCTCCTCCATCGTCAATGTACCAAAGGGATGGTCCATCTCTCTAAAACTAAACCCCAATGTCACACGGGATTTTAATTTTTTCTCAGTACAATTACACCAATTAACATCGAGGAATATTCTATGATCCTTTTAGCCGGACCGTGTGTCATCGAGAGCGAAGAGTCGATTTTCAAAATCGCTAAAAGCCTAGAGCGTTACCAAAATGACCCGCGCTTTGATTTTTATTTCAAATCGAGTTTTGACAAAGCCAACCGTACGTCACTTGATAGTTATCGCGGACCGGGGATCGAAGAGGGTCTTCGGATTTTGCAAAAGGTCAAAGAGGATTTCGGTTATAAAATCGTTACCGATGTCCATGAGAGCTATCAAGTCCCCATCGCGGCGGAAGTGGTCGATATGCTCCAGATTCCCGCTTTTTTATGTCGTCAAACCGATTTGCTCGTAGCAGCGGCTAAAACGGATAAAATCGTAAACATCAAAAAAGGGCAGTTTATGACCCCTGCCGATATGCGTTTTTCGGTGGCGAAAGTACTCAAAACACGCGGATGTGATGAGGTGAGTTTTGAAGCTTCTCAGAAACACGGTGTTTTGTTGTGTGAGCGGGGTTCCTCATTCGGGTACGGCAATCTCGTCGTCGATATGCGCTCTCTTGTCATCATGCGCGAATACGCTCCCGTTATTTTCGATGCGACCCACTCGGTGCAAATGCCGGGTAATGGTACAGGTAAAACGGGGGGGGACAGCTCGATGGTTCCTCACCTCGCACGCGCCGCCGCAGCCGTCGGAGTGGACGGATTTTTCTTTGAAACACACTTTGATCCTTCTATCGCTTTGAGTGACGGACCAAATATGCTAAAATTAGAACAGTTAGAAGAGCTGAGTGAAAAACTATTGCAGTTGGATGCAATAAAATAAGTCGTCATCCTGTACTTGATACGGGATCTGCATTAGATAGCTAGAGATTCCGTGTCGTGGCACGGAATGACGAAATTTAAACAAAAGGATTTTTATGAAACTTATCGAAGGACAGTTAAGAGTTCGCACGGACAAAAGAGTAGCGATCGTCAGTACACGCTGGAACCATTTTATTGTTGATCGTCTCGTTGAAGGGGCGAAAGATGCGTATGCACGTCATGGCGGAAACGCGGATGAATTGACGCATGTTTTGGCACCGGGTGCGTTTGAACTACCAATGGTAATCGAGCAACTTCTATCCAGCGGCAAATACGATGCGGTTTGTGCATTGGGTGCGGTTATTCGTGGTTCAACGCCTCATTTTGACTACGTCTCTGCCGAAGCGACCAAAGGGATTGCAACCGTAAGCTTGAAACATAAAAAACCGGTTTCATTCGGTCTTTTGACGACCGATACTATCGAGCAAGCGATTGAGCGTGCAGGAACCAAAGCCGGGAATAAAGGGTTTGAAGCGATGACCGTTGTGATCGAGATGTTAGATTTGTACGCGGAAATTGGCGCATAATGGCGACACGTCATCAAGCCCGTATGGCAGTTGTGAGTTTATTGTACGCGTATGATTTGGGGAACCAAAGTATCGCCGATTTCAGTGATGAAATTCTCGAAGAGAAAAAAATCCGTAACAAACAGCGTGATTTTGCCCTTGATTTATTCAAAGGGGTGACGGAGCATTTGGCAGAAGTAGACGAAGCGATCGTTAAACATCTCAAAGATTGGGATTTTGACCGTTTAGGTTCCATCGAGCGTGCAACGCTTCGTTTGGGCGGATACGAGATTATGTACGGTGAACTCGATTCAGCCGTTATCATCAACGAAGCAATTGAAGTTGCCAAAGCGTTCGGAAGTGAGCAATCACCTAAATTTATTAACGGCGTACTTGACGCGATTTCACGAGATAAATAAATCACGATGCGCCTTAGTAAAGAACAAGCACTAGAGCTGATCCGCCATGCTGACCTCAAAGAGTTGGGGAAAATGGCGAGCGCGCGTAAAAAAGAGCTTCATCCTGATGGCATTACTACTTTTATCGTGGATCGCAATATCAACTACACCAACGTTTGTTGGGTCGATTGCAAATTTTGCGCCTTTTACCGCCACGGAAAAGACGAAGATGCCTACGTCCTCACCTTTGAAGAGATCGACCAAAAAATTGATGAACTCTTAGATATTGGCGGAACGCAGATTTTGTTCCAAGGGGGCGTTCACCCGAAACTCAAAATCGAGTGGTACGAGGATTTGGTAGAGCACATCCACACCAAATATCCGACGATCACGATCCACGGATTTTCGTCGATTGAACTCGATTTTATTGCCAAAGTCTCCCATATCTCGATCCAAGAGTGCCTATCTCGCCTAAAAGCCAAAGGGCTTGCCTCGATTCCGGGGGCGGGGGCAGAGATTTTGAGTGACCGTGTTCGCGATATTATCGCTCCGAAAAAAATGGATTCGTTAGAGTGGGTGGATATTCATCGCCAAGCACATCGGCTCGGTATCATGTCGACAGCTACAATGATGTATGGCACGGTTGAGACCGATGAGGAGATTATCGAGCATTGGAATCTGATCCGTGATCTTCAGGATGAAACACATGGGTTTCGAGCCTTTATTATGTGGTCGTTTCAGGGGCAAAATACGCAGTTAATGGACGAGCATCCCGAAATCGAGAAGCAATCCTCTAACCGATACCTTCGACTCCTCGCGGTAGCACGTCTTTTCTTGGATAATTACCCGAATATCCAAAGCTCATGGGTAACGCAAGGACCCTACATCGGTCAAATGGCATTGCACTTTGGGGCAAACGATTTGGGCTCGACGATGATGGAAGAGAATGTCGTTCGCAGTGCAGGAGCAGGGTTTAGGATGGCAAAAGATGAGATGATCCATCTGATCCGTGATGTTGGAGAAATACCAGCGATTAGAAATACGGCATATGATATTTTGGAAAAGTTCGAGTGACACGTTTTTTTCTAGCGATTTTACTATTAGGGCAAGCACTTATGGCAAGCACATTGGATTTTATTGAGGTTCACGGGGTAAAAGTCCCTTTTATATTCGAAGAGGACAAACGTCTTCCGATTGTGTCGATGCAGATCGTTTTTACCCACAGTGGCAGTATCGATGAGGGAAAACATTACGGTTTGGCACGCATGAGCGGCAAAATGTTAAATGAGGGCTCACTAAAACAGGGTTCCGTCGGTTTTGCCGATGCCCTCGATGCAAGAGCAATTCAACTCAGCAGTAATGCGGGGAATGAGACCTTCGTCATCGAACTAGGAAGCCTCAAAGAGGAGTTTGACACAGGACTCTCACTTTTAAGTGAACAGTTGAGAAAGCCTAACTTTACCGACAAATCACTCGAAAAAGTAAAAACGATGGCACTGAGCGACATTTCCCGTAAAGAGGCGGATTTTGATGCGGTCGCATCAGATGAGCTCAAAGCGGTATTGTTCGAGGGGACACCGATGGAAGTTCCAAACATCGGAACCGCGCAGAGTATCAAAGCGATCAAACTTAGCGACATTGAAGCCTTTAAAAAAGATCATCTGACCCTCAGCAATGCCCTTATTGTCATGGGGGGTGATATCTCATTGGCGGACGCGAAAGCCAAAGTGCACTCTCTTCTTAGCACATTAGAAAAAGGAAAAGCGGGTAAAGAGCGCCATTATGAACCTCGAAAAACACCTAAAGAATCGATCTTAAAGCGCCCTCAAACGGAACAGGCATATCTCTATTTCGGTGCCCCGTTTGCGATGAATGAGAGCGATCCTGAATTTTACAAAGCCCGTGTAGCAATGTTTATCCTCGGTTCTAGTGGATTTGGGAGTCGATTGATGGAGGAGATTCGGGTTAAACGGGGATTGGCATATTCTGCCTATTCACGTCTGAGTGTCGCTAAAACCAACACCTATTTCAGTGGTTATTTGCAAACCAAGCTCGAATCTGGGGAAGAAGCGAAAAAAACGGTGGTCGAAGTGATCGATACGTTTGTTCGAGAGGGTGTAACACAAAGCGAACTCGATCAAGCGCGCAAGTTTTTACTCGGTTCTGAGCCGTTGCGTGTCGAAACCCTCTCTCAACGACTGGGTCGAACGTTTAGTGAATATTATCAAGGCAGAGCGCTAGGACATTCGCTTCAAGAACTCGAACTTATCCGCACTCTTACTTTAGATGAAGTAAACGATTTTATTAAACGCCACGGCGAAATCCGCGATCTTAGTTATGCGATTGTGACAAAGTAGGGGGGGCAAGGGGAAAACCCCTTGGCGTCACTAGTGTAGTAACGGTGCAAAAATGCACATAAGAATGAGTGCGAACAAAATCTTATCCATAAAGACCCCCTGTCGTAAGTTTTTTGGAGGGCAAAAAAAAAGGTCGAAAGGAGATCAACCCTTCCGACCTTTGTTACCGCTCCATCAAACTTACAGACAGATATGTTCGCAACAAAATTATAGCTACTTGAAATCTGCAAGTCAAGAGGGGTAAAATGTCATTTTTGTTATCTCCCGAAGACTCCGAAAAATTCAACCGCTTAGGGATCACGAGTATTACCGCCCTCTCCCTCATCGCCCCCACCTCGTTCGAAGATCGCCGTCTCAGTGAAGAACTTATCCATAATGCACCGTGTGTTATCGATGCGACGGTTGAGCACGTCGTCCGAACCCCAAAAACGCTCAAGATTACCTTCTTTGCTCATAACCTAGAGTGTGTGATCGAGGGGGTAATCTTTCATCCCAAACCCTATATGATCCATCAATTCCCCCGTGGAGAGCGTGCTTTTTTTAGCGGAAAAGGGCAGTGGGAGATGGGAAAATGGACGATTGTCCATCCGATGAAGATCAGTGCCGTCGGCTCCCTCGTTCCGATCTATAAAACGCCGCTTCGTGCGGATGTGATGCGCCGCTTAGTGGAAAAAAATATTACCGTTGAAAATCTTATCGCAGACGGACTCCCTGCTCATATTGCCCGTGAACTTTATGCACTTCATTTTCCCGATTTTCCAAAGCCTCTAAATGAGCAGCAATATCACGCCCTTAAATTTGGTGAACTTTTTGAGTATATGCGTCGTCTTCGTCTCAAACGTCGTTTTCATAAAACTTCCTATCGTGCTTCAGGTGATATTCGTGCGTGGATAAAAACCCTTCCGTTTGAACTGACCGACGATCAAAAAAAAGCGATTCGCGAGATCGAGAGTGATCTTAGAGGGGAAAACGCTTCTCGACGGATGATAGTGGGGGATGTCGGATCGGGGAAAACGATGGTGATTTTAGCCTCCGTCGTTCTGATGCAGCCGCACCGCTCTATTTTGATGGCACCCACCACGATCCTTGCCGCACAGCTTTTTGAAGAGGCGCAAAAATTTCTCCCCCACCTACGGATCGCCCTCATCACCAATGCAACGAAAAAGGGCTCATTGGAAGAGTACGACTTTATTATCGGCACCCATGCACTTCTTCATAGACCTCTTCCTGAAGCGGGACTCGTTATGGTAGATGAACAGCACCGTTTCGGCACCGCTCAACGCCATGCCCTCACAAAACTCACCGATAACGACACCTCACCGCACTATCTCCAATTCTCCGCCACCCCGATACCGCGAACACAGGCGATGATCGATTCGGCCCATATCGATGTGAGCTTGATCGTCCAAACCCCTTTTACGAAAAATATTGCGACACGTATCATCGGCAAAAGTGATTTTCCCCCTCTATTAGATCATATCCGCTCCGAAATTTCCCAAAACCACCAAGTATTAATCGTCTATCCGTTGGTAGAGCAAAGTGAGAGTATCAACTACCAGAGTATTGAGGAAGCGCGGGGGTACTGGGAAAAAAATTTCGAGAATGTCTACGTTACCCACGGCAAGGACAAGGAGAAAGAGGCGGTATTGATAGCGTTTCGAGAAAAGGGGAATATTCTCCTCGCGACTACTGTCGTCGAGGTGGGGATCTCTCTCCCGCGTCTCTCCACAGTCGTTATCGTTGGAGCGGAGCGGTTAGGACTCTCGACCCTCCATCAGTTGCGTGGTCGTGTAAGCCGTACGGGGTTGCAGGGGTATTGTTATCTTTACACCAATAAAAGCGGTAAAAATGAGCGTCTGGAGTCGTTTAGCCGTTGTACTAGCGGTTTTGAGATTGCGGCACTGGATCTGAAATTTCGCTCCAGCGGGGACTTGTTAGAGGGGAGTATCCAAAGCGGTAAGAAATTTCGGTGGGCGGATATCGGTGAAGATGAAGTTATTGTAAGGGAAGTGAAAGAGTGGTTAGATAAATAACCACTCCGTTCGTGGTGAGCTTGTCGAACCATGAATACCCTTCGACAAGCTCAGGGCGAACGGCTTATTTCAATACAGCCCGAACCGTCCATCAGTACGTTTATACAAAACCCGCATTTTCCCATCATTGTCATAAAAAACATCAAATATTTTTGCGCTCTCTTTGAGTCTCTCGAGTACTTCGGCAACCTCTTGGGGTTTAAAGAGTACCGGTTCGGCTGGGACGATCTCATCTTCCATCGCTTCTTCTGTTTCATGAAGATTGACGGTGTTTGCGGCGGCTAATTTAGCTTCATTTAGCCCCTCGTTTTTGTGGTCAGAAATTCGGTCGTGAAGACGGCGAAGTGCTTTTTGAGCACGATCAATCGCAATATCGATGGCGGCATAGAGATCATCGTCGCGTTGAGTGATAACGATGGTGTTTTTTCCAGCAACATTGATCGTAAACTCGATTGTTACCCCTTTTTTACGTTCGTTCGAACTGGCGACCGCATTGACACTGATAAGGTCGAGATGATATTTAGATAATGTATCGATAGAGTGCATCAGATGTTCTTTTATAGCATCGCTGAGCTCGATGTGACGTCCGACGAGAGAGATATTCATAATAGTACCACCTTGTATTAATATATGAGGAAATCAATTATAACACACAAAAAACAAACGTCAAGAGCTTTTGTCAAAATAATTATTAACACATTTTAATTGATGTTTAATCAACATAGCATTACAATCAAAAGACAGCGTCTCCTATTCATAATGTTTCAGAAAAGAGGGGTAATAGTCGATAGTAATCGATTCGAAAGATTGGGTTTGTGTGATGAGTTCTATTTTTGAGTGTTTTAAAATCCCAAGGAGGATAAGATGATAATAAATAAACTTTTTTTACGATTTATTGCGGTTTTTGGATTGGCTATGATGTTTGTCGTGTCGGGGTGGGGAGTTGAATTGGATACAGATATATTTTCATCCAATACAGATGGTTGGAGTGGAACAAATGTTACTCAAGAATCTGCTAAATTACGCATAGACAGAGATGATACAGCTTCAAAAACTTTTACATTTGTAGGCTACGAGAATCAAACCGTAGATTTTTCACTTGATGCGATAGAAATAGATAATTGGGAAAGTAGTGATTATTTAGAAATAAGAGTTGATGGTACTCTTGTATTTCTTAATGATTCTATAAATGGCACTGAGACAAAAACTTTTTCAGTTACTCTAAACGGAAGCGGTAGCACGACAATTACAATTACACCAAATACAAATGCAAATGCAGAAGATATTTATATTGATAATATTGTCATTACTGGAACTCCTGTAGCCCAAACAGCCCCAACTTTTAGTGGAACAATTTCTAATCAAACTGCAACTCAAAACAGTGCCTATAGTTTTAATACATCAACTTATTTTGCACAAACAAATGGTGATACAATCACTTACTCCACAAACGGAATGTTACCTACTGGTGTCACAATTAACTCTAGCACAGGTATTCTAAGTGGAACACCAACCAATTTAGGAACTTTTAGTGGCATTACAATAAGAGCTACTGATAACGATGGTACTACGAGTAGTAATAGTTTCACTTTTACGGTTAATGAAAATTCGAACTACGGAGCAAATAATCCACGTGATTTCGCTATAGCCTATACGACGAATGAAAAGGGTAATATCAAAATTATCGGTAACAGTGTTTTGTGGACGGCATCTGGTTGTGCAGCTGCAAACACTAGGAATAATCTTGTAACTGAAGTAAATACAAACGTAAATGGAGGTACATTCAACTCTTCGTCAGCGGTTCTTACTCTTCCACAGGGGGTAAGCAGCTCCAATATTAAATACGCTGCATTACAATGGCAGGGGCGTTTAGCTGTTGGTGGTTTAACTAGTACAACGCAGGCGCAGGCTCGAACGGCGAAGATACAACTCCCTGGGTATGGTTCCTATCAATCGGTGACATCTATTCCCGGGAAATTTAACTGGTCGAAAACTAGTGGTAATGGAGATGATTATCAGGGTATTGCCGATATAACCGAATATTTGAAACATAGTATTGATACTATTCCTTTTTCGACTATAAACACCACAGGCTATTCGCAATCTATTTCAGTGGCTGATATCCTTACTAATGCTAATGCGAGCAATATGTATGGAGGATGGTCGATTGTTGTTGTCTATAATGATGATTCTGTTAGTCTTAAAAATATGGTTGTTTATGATGGGTTTTTAGGGGTAAGCACAGGAAATTCACCGATTTCAATCCCGTTGAGCGGTTTCTTAACTCCTTCTTCGGGATCTGTGAATGCTTCCTTTTTCATTTTTGGAGGAGAAGGTGACTATAATAGTGGTGATAAAACGACACTAACAAATGCAGCTGGAGTAGAAGTTGCGTTAAAAAGTGGAGGTGAAGTATTTGATTCTTCGGTTACTGATGAATTTGGTACTAACGTTACTACACGAACTCCAGCATGTGGAAATACACTCGGGATTGATATACATAGCTTTAATATCGGTACAAACGGTACTCCCTCAATTATAGGGAATGGACAATCTTCGACAACCGTTAAGTTATATAGTTTTTCAACAGGCTATGCAGATTACGATACCCATTTCCCAGGTCTATTCGCATTCGCTACACAACTCTATATCCCTGACATCTGCTATAATGAAACTATGACGAAAAACGGTGTGAGTATTAACGGTCAAAGTATCAATATAGGGGATGTCGTAGATGTCAATCTCTCCGTATCGAATAGAGGTTCTGAAGATGCAAAAGGGGTAAAGGTAGAGAAAATTTTTGATCAACCTACGGTGTTAACCTATAAAAGTGGGTCAATGTCCATACGCCCTATCGGAGGGACATCATATATAGACAAAACGGATGTTTTCGGAGATGATACCGCAGAGTATGATAGTAGTTCCGCTTCTACTGTATTTCGATTAGGAACGGGTGCAGACGAGTCAAACGGAGGTACAATCGCCCCCTATGCTGTAACGGATGCGCATTATAGTATGCAGGTTCTGAAATATGCTCCAAGTATTAATGAAAATACCTATTATATGAGTTATTCCAGTGATACTCTTGTTAACCCTATTTCAGGGGTAGGAGTTCCAAAATGTACTGATTTTACGAATAACATAAGCATTGTAAATCCTGACCTTTTTACTGAATGCGGATTTTTCTCGGATGCTTTATCGACACGGAGTGAGTGTAGCGGAGGATTGGGAGGGACAATTTCATTCTCTGATAGAGCGATGTTACACAATAATCCTGATCACGATTTGGCAACGTGTACAGTTACTCAAGGTCAATATGATGCGACTAAGTCATGCGAGAGTGCTGATTGTCAGGCATTACCCGGAAATTCTAAATCGATGGAGCTAAATTATGACAACCCTCCAAGCGCTGTAAACGTAACATCGACACCTGCCTCTGCATCAGCAGCAGATATAACAGTCAACAGTATGATTGCACACGCTGGATCAGAGTATGATGCGATTACGTATGGTTGGTCTGCTCATACATTGACACTCTCTCAACCATCGTATCTTAATGTAAATACAGTCAGTTTGACAGCAAATGATAGTCTTGTTATAGCATCAAGCACTAGTGTTAATATTGGCAGTTTAACTTCAACGAACAACACTGGTAACAGTGTAACAACGACAGGAAATCCCACTAATATTTCAATAAATAACTTTTCTTTTGGTAATGGGAGTACGGTTAATCTAACGGCAAAAGATACACTCTATATCGGAAACTTCACCGTCGGAAGAGATAATTCTACTGTTGTATTAAAAGCTGAAAAAGTGCGATTAAATACCTTGACAGCATCAAACGTCGGGAGTGGAGTAGCCCATATTACTATTGAAGCAGATGAAATAGATATCGGTACGCTTGATATGGGGCAGGGTGCTATTGTTACTATTAAGCCCTATACACTGGGCAAAGAGGTCTTTGTAAAAACGAATACGATCCAAGCTTCCTCCAGCAGTACATTATTGCTTTCGAGTGGTGAATATTACACTAATACACTTGATTTACCTGGAACATCCGACTCAAGTTCCGTTGCGGTTCTTGATGCAAATCAAATTGTCAATTTTTATATAAACGGCAATTTTACACCGGGTAATAATCCAGGAATCAATAGTGCTGGAAATGGTGGTAATTTTGGAAACGTGCCATCGACAACGTTTAGATTACTGATTAATGGTAATGTAACAACAGGTGGTGGTGGTACAACATTTAATGCACTTGTGTATGCTGAAGGAGATGTAACTCTAGGAAGTCCAACATATGTCAGAGGGGCGATTTCAGCACAAAATTCTATTTCTCTTGGAGTTGATACACAGGTTTATTATGATGAGAATATTTCGGATGAAATATATGCTTCATGTGAAAACAGTTATTACACAGATGCGGATTTTGATGCATGGGAAACGACTTTAACGAGAACTACGGCGAAACTCTATACACAAATAGTTTCCAAACCGTTTACATTCAATGTTGGAACTGTAGATGATACACTCTTTAATGGGGTGGTGTGTGCTAGTGTTACTAATGCAGGGGGAACGATATTGAGCGGCGGGGGTTATCAATGCCTCGATTTTACGACAGCAAGCAGACCTTTTAGTTGGACAGTAACACAAGCAGAAAGAATAGCTAAAATACAGATTAAAGCAAAAAGTGGTATTTCTGCGAACAGCATTATTTTGGAAACTCCAGATTGGACTGGATTTACGGATAGTAATTCTAGCGATTCTTTTGCTATTCGTCCCGATCATTTTGTCTTTACAACACCGATAGCTTTGATGAAAGCGGGTGAAGATTATAATCTGAATGTGAATGCTTATACCTTTAGTGGCGTAAATGCTCTAGGATATGATCAAACTGTTTCTAATCTCACAGGTGCACCGACATCGTGGTGGAATCGAGATACGGCAGCTCAAATCATGACGGTCAATACCCAAGGAACGACAACGATAGCGGGAGGGGGGAATTTCAATAACGGTGCAGGTTCCGTCCCGATCCGATTTAGCGATGTTGGAAAATTTACACTGAAGTTAAGCGATACAAACTGGGCAGTGGTAGATAGTGGCGATGGAATAGCCGCAGACGTCTATACGATTCAGGGTGATGGAAATGTAACATTTATTCCATGGGATTTTAATATTTCGACAGGGACGATTGCCAATAATGACGGAGTATCCCCATCGTTCACTTATCTCTCCAGAGATTTGAACATGTCAGCCAGAATCCCAATGACGATACGGGCGCAAAACAAGCAGGGGGCAATAACGCAAAACTATGCCAATAATATGTATGAGAGAAGTATTACTATCACCCCATATGTATCTTCCGTTGAGGCAACTGCGCGGGGCTTAACTCCTCTAACGCAGGGAACAACCAATGCTGATGGGAACTTTATCAGCGGAAGTAGAACCATCCTCTATAATGATCCTCTCGTAGCGAGGTTTAATTTTGATCGAAATCAGACGATAGCCGTATCGCCATTTGATGTTAATAGCTCAAACGGAGTAGGGAATGATGTGAATATCAGTGTTAGTGATTCTGATAGTGTGTATGGGGATAAAAATCAAACATTAGGTGCTAATGCGACTTTCGTTTACGGTCGTTTTATCCCTCGTGATGTTCGGGTATTTGGAGCCAATAAAGCGTTTACTGCGAATGGATGGTATGAAGTCTATAATGCTCCGACGATTGGTACGACAGGGTTGGCAGTGAGTAAAAATGGCGGCGGATGGTATATCAATACCCTCCACAGTGATCTCCCTGCGAGCTATGATGGGGATGCCAATGTCACGTATGTGAACACGACCAATGTTAATATCGGGGGAATGGCAGGTACAGACGGTATGGAAGATTACAATTTTGGAGCTACTTACAATCTAGGCGGTTATAAAGCCCATATCGCCACCGATCCATGGTTATGGTATGGACTGAATGCATCGACTTATGCTGATCCCAATGGAATAAACGGGTGTGATACTCATCCATGTTTTAACATTAATATCGTCCCTCCTATGGGAGCATCCGGAAGTGCAAAAACCGATGCAACAGGCAATAAAGCGAACAAAAAATCGGACAATTCAGCAGGAAACGGTGGATTTAAAAGTACCAATGATTATTCTCCGGCGGTTCGATGATGAAAAACAGAGTTATGCGCTCGGGTATGACGATGATCGAGCTGATCTTTTCAATCGTCATTATGGCGATTGTGATGCTCTCGATCCCCTCGATGATGAGTGTCGCTGAACAGGCTTCTAAACGAGCAGTTATCGATGATGATGTCCTCTCACGGCTGATGGGGTGGACGATGGAGAAATCACAAGCGCGATGGGATCAAAATTACAGTGCAGCGGAATCGCCGATCATACATATTGCAGGTAATTTAGGATGTGATGAAAATCGAAGCGGGATTTGGTATCGAGATAATAATGAATCTACGGTTATGTGTTTAAAAACTTTATCACCTGTTAATGCACCGATTCCTGATGGGAATGGAACATTGATAGCGGGGATAGAACAGCTCAATGGCGGTATAGAAACAATAACACTCAATACAATGTATGATGTCAATGCTATGTACCGTGTCGCTTATGTCGATTCTAATGCCACTATAGATGGGACACAACTTAACAGAGCTACCGCAAGTTGGAGAGTAGGTTCATCGACAGATTTAAATCCAGTTCCATCTGGAAATCCTACCCACCTCAAACGGATTGTGACTCGGTTTTATGATAGTGAACTGGATCTTGATATGACATTGACATTTTTTAAATCGAACAAAGGCAATTAGATGAAACAGAGTTTTAAACGTCGCGCCTTTACGATGATTGAGCTGTTGTTTGTCATTGTCGTTATGGGGATCGTTGGCACTTTTGCTATCGAGATGGTTCGTCAGTATTATGAGGGGATTTATCGAACACAAACGATTACGCAACGTACAGCAGAAGCCGATCATATTTTAGAGCAAGTATCGAAGTATTTTGAAAATGCGATTAGTGCTTCGATCGTCAATTTGGACAAAAATAATACAACAGGAAATTGTACTCTTCCTACATCAGGTGATAATAACGATTATACGGTTGCATTTATCGCTGTCGATCATGACAGTTTACGTGGGATGTGGAATGGAACAACCTATCTCCCTGGATGGAATGAAGATGTCAATGTCTCCGGAAGCACGATGGGGGTATTTGGAGCAAATTACAACTATGCTTCTGCTATCACGACAGCGTTGAATGGTGCTGGAACGCTGACAAATTCGGCTGTCTATAACAATTCGCGAAACGCTGCAAATAATGGCGGATGTTTAGATTATCGACTCAATGCTATATCAACGGATATTAATAATACAAAATTTCTAAAGATTAGCAATTTTCCGACAAATGCCACTTTGATACTGCATCGCTCACTCGACGATGATAACAAAAAACGGGCATATTTACTCCGAAGTGCGTATGGATTTCGGGTGCAAAGCGACGGTAATTTTACGATGTATACCAATTTTCAGCCGTGGAATGATGAGCGGTACAATACTCACGGCACGGCACAGCTGCTAGGACAAAAAGTCGCCCATTTCTACGCCGATTATAACACCACTGATTTTCAAGGTGTCCAAAATCTCACCGACAGAGGTTTGGTCTGGCGTTTAAAACTATGTATGCGGGGAATCGATGCAAATCTAAGTGACAGCACGAACAGTGCTAACGATATTTGTCGTGAAAGGAGAGTTCATGTACGTTACTAAACGACCTGGATTCGCAATGATTATGGCGATTATCGTTATTTTGTTAGTCGCGGGAGGGGGAGCGCTGCTCCTTAGAAACGTTGCTACGAGCAGTAAATCGATAGGGGATAACTATCTTCATGCTCAAGCTGAGCTTCTAGCCAACAGTGCAATAGAGTATGCGGTTATGCAGGTTCAAGGATTTAATGATGAATCAGGGAACTGTCTCAATCAACTGGATATCAATGTAAGTGATGCAAGCGGCAGTCCGATGTTCGATATCAACGTCTCGATCAACTACACATTTAAAGGGGCGAAACCTCAAGGTGGAACATGTACGGCATTACAAGAGCATACGGGGGAGGATACTCGTATGCTCATCGATGTGACGGTGAGCACAAACGCTAATGCTAACATATCAACAGAACCGATACGGGTTCATCAACGTTCATGGCAGAAGCTGTAGGAATAAAAAAGAGATAGGGGGGCGTTCGCCCTGAGCTGGTCGAAGGGTAAAATGTTCATGGTTCGACGAGCTCACCACGAACGGGAAATAATAATATTAAAGTGCTAATTGAGCAATCTTCGCGAGGACATCTTTTTCACGGACAGGTTTCATGAGAAAACCGTTCGCGCCACACTCTAACGCTTCCCCTTTTTTAGTCTCATCGGTTGTGAGGACAATAACGGGGAGTTGTTTCAGCGAATCGTCGGCACGAATCACTTTAAGCATCTCAATCCCACCCATGACAGGCATGATGATATCAAGCAAGATAATATCGATATCGTTTTGCGCTTTGAGGAGACCGATGGCGTCTGCACCGTTTTTTGCCTCTATCACAGCAGAGACATTCGGGGTTTTCATCAGCATGGTTTTGAGTAGCTTTAGGTTGATCATATCATCATCAACCGCAAGGACTTTTAGTTTCTTCTCATCCATTTAAATTTCCCCATTCGTTTAAATAAATTTTTCAAATACAAGATGTAATAAATCTTTGTTGACGATATTTTTAATACTTTCGTTAACATACATTTTATCATTTGAATCTTCAGGAAGGCTCGGGTCAATGAACATGACCAAAGAGGTATCACTGTTGCTAGAATGAATTATATCATACAGATCCTTTAAATTTAACGAATTTAATGTTTTATCAAAGAGTACAAGTTTATATCTACCTTCACGAAGTTCTTTTTTGAGTTGATCCGATGAGGTAACACTTTTATAGGTATATCCTAAGTCATCCAGAATATGGCTAAAAAGCTTTAATTCCAAGGTGTTTTGTTTGGCGATCAATATATCAGCATTATAAGCAGTTAGCTGTTCTTTCACAGATGGTTCAGCTACCACTATTGTTTCTATTTCTGATTGAGTCATATCATGAATCGATTTTGGAACCGGATTGATTTCAATAATCTTATGCGATAAGAAATTATTGAGTAGAGAGATGATTTCATTTCGCACCAATGGTTTAGTAGTATATTCATCCATTCCTGCTGCCATAAATCGTTCACGATCCCCTTTGAGTGCATTGGCGGTCAACGCAATGATCGGGATATGATTTTGGGCATAGTCTTCTTCAAAATCTAAAATTTCTTGGGTTGCTTCGATACCATCGAGTACCGGCATTTGGATATCCATAAAAATAATATCAAAATGACCATTTTTGCGTTTTTCAAAGGCTTCAAGACCGTTACTGGCAATAGTGATCTCTAATCCAAGATCTTCAAGTGTACGGCGGATTAGTTTTTGGTTGATGACATTGTCTTCTGCTACGAGGGCAGATGCGGAAAAGCGTGAGTTTTTTTCATCGAATTTTCTGCGACGGGTCATTTTGACTTTACGATTACTGAACGCATCGGCATCATAGGCATCAAGTGTGACACGGATTTTTGAACTATTGAGTGGCTCATACAACACTTTGAAAATATCGATTCCCATCGAGTCGATTTTTTTCATATAGAACGATTTAGTGATAAGAACGAGTTGCTCTTGAGAAGAAGCATAGGTTAATAAATCTTCATCATTTGCATAATCGTTATCTACAAAGAGTAAGTCATAATTGACTTGTCGTTCCAACATTTTGAGTTCATCTAGCGCATGGAATGAGGTGTAACTGACCCCAAAATAGTCGAGATACTCTTTAAGATAGGTATTTTGGAGTTTTTTCTTCGAATGGTTTTCCAAAATTACGCAGTTAATGTTGGAAAATGACCCTTTGAGTGATTCATTCAACGTTACAATCTCTTCAAATTCAAGGGTAAAAAAGAAAATGGTTCCGTTCCCAGGTTCACTCTCAAGATCGAGTTTACTTCCCATCAACTCGACAAAACGGCTCGAAATAGTGAGACCCAAACCGGTACCTCCGTATTTGCGGGTAATGGAAGTATCGGCTTGTGAAAAGGCTTCGAAAATACGGGAACGTTGTTCGCTCGTGACTCCGATTCCATTATCTTTGACCTGAAAGTGAACTTTGGTATGGTTGAGCATTTCAGACTCTACACGACGGATATCAACACTGATTGCTCCGCCGCTGTTGGTAAATTTGACAGCATTGGAGAGGAGGTTAATTATAACCTCTTTGATTTTGGTCGGATCCCCTTTGAGTGGGCGTTCCAAACTTGGATCGACGAAACAAGCGAGGTCAATGTGTTTTTCAGAAGCACGAACACCGTAAACTTCAACAGCACTTTCAAACTCATCGATAGGGTTAAAGACTATCTCTTCGATTTCGAGTTTATTGCTCTCAATTTTAGAGAGGTCAAGGATATTATTAATAATTTCAAGAAGGTTTTCAGAACTTTTTTCAATAATGTCGATAAATTCGCGTTGTTCATCATGGAGTTCCGTGTCTTTGAGTAATTCGGTAAATCCGACGATTCCATTCAACGGTGTACGGATCTCATGGGACATATTCGCTAAAAACATCGATTTGGCTTCGGAGGCTTCCATCGCATATTGTTTATCGTTGATGGTCTGCTCGATAATACGCTCCAAAAGAGCATATGCTTGGGCTGTTCCTGCCGTTGTATCGAGGTTGATGGTATGGGTAAGCACTTCAGCTTCACTATCGTGAGTATCTTCGGCAACGCGGCGCAGAACCGATTCAAGATTTTTGATGTTGGTGGTAATCTCTGCTGAGAAGAAGTAACCTAAAATAGCGACTAATACTCCTACTATCCAAACAGCAATCGAAATAAGAAGGACTTGAATTGCCTGATTCTTCACTACGGAAGCGCGCTCATCCATTGCAGTGATTAATATTTTTTCTGCTTCGTTAATTGCATCAATTTTTTCTGAGATCATAGCAAACCAAATACCCGATTGGGTTTCATACGTACCAGTGGTACTGGTTTGTAAAATGGCGGTTCGCTCCGTTGTAATGTCGAGGAAAAGTTCTGTGTTATCTTCACTGTGGAGGGAAGCTTCAATTTGAGCTTGGATCGTTTTATCGTTTATCCCCTCAAGATTGAACGTATCTGCTTTGGCGATTAGTGAAACCCATTTATTAAGTTCTTCTTTTGAGAGCGGGGTAGCACGAGAGATAACATAGGTGATATAGTCACGTTCGATACTGCTGTATTCGTTTGCACGAACTAAAGAGAGATATGCGTATGAGAGAGCGTTAACCTTTTCATCAAAATGAAATGATGCAAGATCAGCGAGTTCATTGATAAGATATTCTTCTGATTGCCCATAAAGATGGGTAAAAATATGATTAAAATCAGCGGTACCGTTATCGACAAGCGGTCGTGACTGGTTGATCCCTTTTTGTAAGTTGGTAATTCGTTTCGCTAATAAAGAGGCTTTGGTTGATTCCGCCGCATTGGTATGTTCAAGTACAGAGAGATGTTTTTGATAATTAGCAATTTTTTGATCGACTATCGCACGCTGCGCATGAAGTGATTTAAGGGTAGCCAGAGATGAACTTCCCATATACATAACTGTCATTCCGCGTTCACGAGAGAGATTGTTGATAAGATCGTTGAGTTGCTTATTTCCCTCAAGTCTTACTTGTAATTGACCAGCTCCCTTATAACTAACATACGCATGGTAAACGTAGTAGCTCGCAAGAGAAAAAAGTATCAGAATCGGCAAAAGACTGATGAGGCGAAGACGATTTCTAAGTCCTAATTGCATTCTATCTCCTATATCTTAAATCTTTATAATTGTTCCAAAAAGCTATTAAGAATCTTGGATGCTTTATTGGCTTCTTGGGCATCGTTAGTTTGAGATAAAATAGCCAGTTGATCGGAAATTTCATTCAATCTTAGATTATCGCTAATCCCTTTGAGCTGAAGTGCGGTTTTTCTCCATACATGGGTGTCAAATGCCTCAATGGCAGCTTTGATCTCTTGTCCAGCACGTAATGCATCATGTTTGTATTCATCAATTAACTCATCAAAAAAGTCATGTTCTATTCCGAGTTGTCCAGAAATAAAAACTTTATCATAATGGAGCGGGCAGATTATTTCTGCAGAAGGATTCTCATCGAGAGTTTCTTCTGCTTCGTAGATGACTGAGGGTTCACTCTCTTTTAATGTGAATGAATAAATTTCATCGTTAGTGATCAAGTGCGTAGGTTGGCTTACAGGCTCATGATAGAAAGGCTCTTTAACAGTATTAATTGTGGAGGGCTCTTTTCCTCCTAACTTTTCAATTATTGAATAAAAATATTTGAGGTTAGCTTCAATTTCAATTGGGTCATTTGAAGTGTTAATGATATTAAGTGTTTCAAAAGCATCTTCGATACGGAGATTCGCCGCGACCCCTTTTAGTTTATGAGAGAGGATTTTGAGATTGTTCATATCCCCTTTGAGTGCGGATTCAAAAAACTCTTCTTTAAATTCGTCAGCTTGTTGGATAAAATCTCCGATAAACTCTTGGATTAAATCAACCGGTAAACCGAGCTCTTTAGCCGCTATACTTGGGTCAAATTGGTAGGATTTATTAACTTTCAAGGTGTCAATAAACTCTTTTTCCGCTTTGCTGTATTCCATATTTTCAAGTATTGGACGATTGATTTTTGGCTTGTTTATATTAACAATATTAGGAGATATTTCAAGTTCAAATGAATCTGATGGCTCAGGGATAAAAAACTCTTTCCCCAATTCTTCATTACTGAGGGGAAGGGAAAATTTTGCGTACAAATCATCGAGCGGTTCGTCTGTGACATTAAGCTCACTATCAGATGGAAAATCGAGTATGCTTGGTTCAACAAGGGGGGGTGGAGTGATGTGATCGTAATTTGCTAAGATGGAAAGCTCTGGCTCAATCTGGGTTTCTAAAACCATAGGTATTGGATCAAATTTAGCTTTTGATACAGGACGCTGGGATTTTATCTCATCACCGCTGATGGTTTGAATGTGGAGCATATCAATAATATATCCATTTTCAGAGGGGTTAGCGGTTAGAAAGAGGCTGTTGACTTGAAGAGTACACGAAAAGATGCGACCGTTTCCATGTACGATTGCTGAACGGGTATCGGAGTCAGCATGGAGTAAGAAATTGATCCAACCAAAACTTTTGAAATTATGAATATATCCCAGCTCTTTTGTGAAAAGATCGGCAACATCACGGCATACCTTTAGTAAATCTTCAAGTGTTGCGTAGTTTAAGAGTCTTAAACCCTCTTCGTCAATCCCGATAAATTCTTGTTTATGGTTATAAAATAGCACATATCCCCCTATCGTTCTTGCTCAATCATTTTATCGTAGAGGGCAACCGTTTCTTCGATATTTTTACGAGATGCTGGCTTGCGTGCCGCCATGTACCCTTTTACTTTTCCATTTTCATCATACGTCGGGGTTACTTCGGTATCAACCCAGTAATAACGTCCGTCTTTACGGAGGTTTTTGACCAAACCGTGCCAAATAGCTCCTGATTGAATCATTTGCCACATTTGTTCAAACGCGCCTTTAGGCATATCTGGATGGCGGATAATATTATGAGGTTGACTCACAAGCTCATCGACGTTGTAACCCGATATTTCACAAAATTTACGGTTGGCAAACGTTATGATCCCTTTTAAGTCTGTTTCACTAACAATAGCGCGTCCGTCAAATACGTACTCTTCATCTACAATTGTAGGCTTTTTCATCATGCGACCCCTTAGCTAAAAAACTGCTGAAAACATAATTCGTGGAATATGGCATAAACTCCATAAAAGATTACTTAGAGATGGACGCACCGTAGTGATTTTGGATACTTTGGGCATCTTTTTTTCCAACAAGTTCTGAAAGGGTTTGTAAATCACTTGTGGCTATCGCTTCAAATGTTCCAAAGTAGTCAATAAGCTTATGAATTTTTGGAATACTAATACCACTAATCGATAATAATTTGGACTCTTGATCACGTTTAAGTTTTATTTTTTTATGAAAAGTGATAGCACTTCGATGAGCCTCATCACGTAACATTTGGACAAATTGGAGCCGTTTATCGGAACTCTCAAGGCGTAAAGTGGTTTCAGTCGTGTGGAGAATATCGCGTGCAGATCCTTTGGCACGGTGAGCTTTGGCGTCAATTTTTTCTTTACTGATGGCAATTATATCCATATGAATTCCGTGTGAATTTAGAAGATCAACGGCTAAAGACAGAAGGGTTGATCCTCCATCAAGCACCCATAAATCAGGAGGTGGATTGGATTCAAACCCTTCTATCCTGCGGCGTAGCATCTCTGACATCTGACCGTATTCATCACGGCTTTGGAGATGGTATGTACGATACCCTTTTTTATCAAAACAGCCATTGTCGTAGGCTATCATCGCCCCTACCGTTGCGGAGCCTCCATGATGGGAGTTGTCAAATACTTCGATACGATGAGGAAGAGAGTCGAGTGTAAACAGCTCTTGGAGCTGTCTCAAGAATATTTCTTTGGTCGGTTGAGGTGTTCTTAGTAACTCTTGCGCATTAATTAATGCCAAATCAATAAGTTCTTTTTTCCCTCCGCGTTGCGGTATTTCAAGCTGCGCTTTTTTGCCGAAGAGCTGGCTTAGGTGCTCGTGAACCCAATCGCTGGATTCAAAAGGGTGGGCGGTTAAAATAGGGGCGATAATGGGGGGTTTTTCATTTCCGTAAAATCCTATTAAGGTACGTTCATACGCTTCATCACGTGAAAAATAAGGGGTAATGGGGATAAAGTCATGGGTTGAAGAAGCGACTTTCCCCTCGCGGATAAAGAGACGGAGTATACAGCCACGTGTTTCGTCCGTTGCGATAGCAAATACGTCATAATTATCCGTTGATGCCATGTCGATTTGGGAGGCTATTTCGCTTTTGGAAATTCGTTCAATCCGATCCCGTAAAACCAGTGCTTCTTCAAACCGGAGTGATTCTGAATAAAACTCCATTTTTGCTTCGAGTTGTTTAATAAGTCGATGTTTATTTTGAATCCATTCAATCCCTTGGGTAATCATCGGAAGGTACTTCTCCATTGATACAGGAAATTCGCAGGGGGCAAGACACTGCTCCATCTGATAAAAAAGACATACCTTTTTCCCCTTTAAACAGCTCTTTTTTTGGACCAATTTTAAAAGCTCATACAGTGAATCCAGAATATCTCGCGCACCAACTGAAAAAGGACCAAAATAGCGGATATTTTTCCCTTTTATAATCTTACGAGTGAGTTCGAAACGGGGGTAGGGTTCTCCAAGATCAACATATAAATAAGGATAAGTTTTATCATCACGCAGAAGAATATTGTATTTGGGTTTGAGTTGTTTGATGAGGGAATTTTCCAAAATTAAGGCATCATGCTCATTTTCAACGATGATATAGTGAAGTCCTACGGTCTCTGAGAGCATTTTTTGAATACGCAATGAAAGAGATGTTTTAGGGGAAAGTTCAGGTGTTAGATTGAAATAACTCTTAACCCGTTTGGAGAGATTTTTGGCTTTTCCAATGTAGAGGATTCTCCCTTTTTCATCAAGATATTGATAAATACCTGCGCTGTGAGGGAGGGAACGAATATGATTGATCATTGCTGAACTCTTTAATCAATAATTTATGGTAGCTATTATACCATCCAACTACAATAACTTTAGAGAAGGGAGAGTCATGACACGAAAATGGATGATGATCTGCAGTATAGCCCTTTTGATGGGACTTGTGAGCGGATGCGGCTATAAAGCTCCTCCTTATTACGAAAAACCGACCCCTCCAAAGGAATCATCCGTTGCGTTATGATGTTGTAATCATCGGTTCAGGGGTTGCGGGGCTTTATACCGCGAGTGCCTTGCCAAAGCATTTAAAAGTGCTCATTATCAATAAATCGAACCCGTGGGAGTGCAATACTTATTATGCACAAGGGGGGGTAACAACCGCCTATAATGACGAAGACATCGCTTTACATGTTCAAGATACTCTCGATGCGGGGGCGGGGATGTGCAACAGTGATGCTGTGACATTGATGAGCGAAAACTCACAAGGGGTTATTCGTGATTTGATTCGGCGGGGGTTTGCGTTTGACAAAGATGAAGAGGGGAATCTTCTCTACACCAAAGAAGCTGCCCATTCGCGAAGCCGAATTCTCCATGCGGGCGGAGATGCGACGGGGAGACATCTGCACTTCTTTTTACTCAACCAAAATCCCCATCCGATGATGAGCGATACGACCGTCGTCGATTTGTTGATCGAAGAGGGTCGATGTTGCGGTGTGGAAGCGATTACACGGGGAAAACGGAGAACTATTTTAGCCGATAACGTCGTTATTGCCAGCGGTGGTGTGGGATCACTCTATGAGTACCATACGAACGCTTTTACCATCAGCGGGGAGATTCACGGTATCTGTATCGAAAAAGGGATTGCTCTTGAATCGATGGAGATGATGCAGTTTCATCCGACCGTTTTTGTCGCCAATAACTGGGCGCGTAAACAGCTCCTCTCTGAAGCACTCCGAGGGGAAGGGGCACATGTCGTCGATGAAAACGGGTATCGCTTTTTGTTTGAGTACGATCCGCGCGGTGAGCTGGCTCCGCGTGACATCGTGAGTCGTGCTATCTTCGATTATAAACAGCGAAGCCAGAAACAAGTCTATCTATCATGTGAAGATTTTGAGAGCGAATATTTTAGAGAGCGGTTCCCGAATATCTATAAATCCCTCAATGATCTGGGATTTCACCTCCCCAAAGATCGAGTTCCGATCTCTCCCGCATTTCACTATGCCGTTGGGGGGATTAAAACAAACCTCGATGGAAGAGTTCCGGGGATAAAGGGGCTGTATGCGGCAGGAGAAGCGGCATCTACCGGAGTTCATGGAGCGAATCGGTTGGCAAGTAACTCATTGCTAGAGGGACTTGTGTTTGCCCAAAGGGCGGCAGAGTCGATTTTGGCACACCCCTCACACGGATGCGGTGAGGATTTTACGTTAGGAAAAGAGCCGTTGGAGCTAGACGGGGATAAAGAGAAAAAAGATGAGCTTCGTCGGATCATGTGGGACTATGTCTCGATTAAACGGACGCCGCATGGGCTTAATACGGCTTTGGAAGCGATAGATAAAATGCTCTCGGAGAACGTAGGGAGATTATTGCGTCTTCGCCTCTTAACAGCTCGAAGTATCGTTGAAGCGGCGCAAAAGCGTCATGAATCGATAGGGGTTCACTATATCACTTCCGCCTGATCTTTCTTCTCGTGGTAATGAGCGGCCGCTTTTAACAAAAACGGAACGCTCAGGTTTAAAATAAACGCACTTACCGAAATCAGCAACAAATCTCCGCTGTCGATCAGTTTCATCGAAAATGCCGCCATCGCAACGAGAAACGTCACCTCTGCACGCCCCTGCATGGCAATCCCGATCAGTGCGGACGAACGCCAAGAGAGGTGGTTAATGTAGCGAGCGGTGAGGGATGCGGCGACAAATTGAGCCACAAATAACACAGCCGCTATCAAGAATGCTTTGGTGAGTATGCTAATCAACAATGCTAAACTTTGGATCTCCATGTGCAAACCGATACTGATAAAAAAGATCGGAGCGAAAAAATAGAGGGTTAAAAATCGTATTTTTTCGAGCGCATCATGAAAAAGAGTATCATCGTGTTTGTTCTCTTGGGTAAAGTGATCTTTGTTGATGATAAGCCCCATGAAGTACGCTCCAAGAGCGACACTGGTAGCAAAAAATTCGGCTATATATGAACCGAAAAAAGCGAGAAAAATCATGATCACGATAGCAGCGTTAATCTCTTGACGCCCCAAGAAATGAACCGCTCCGGCATGAGAATAGATTGTATTTTTAGTTTTGCTGAGCCAAAGTAAAATAGGGCTGTTTTTTTTGAGGCTGGCGGTAGGATTAAAGAGAAAAAAGAGATACGCTATAAGTGCCATCACTATGCTGAAAAAGAGAAAATTCGATATAGGCTCAACCATTAAAGCGCCAATCGAATCGAGCGAAATACTTGCTGATGCCGAGTTTTGCAGAGAGACTAAAATCCCACCGAGTACTCCCCATAAAATGAGTGAAATGACATCATCGGTGAGTGCGGCGGCAACGATAATAGGTTGAAGTCGTGATTTAGCACTGAAGCTAAGGGTATTGAGGGTTAAAAATGCGATTCCGATGGAGGTCGGGGCAAATGCCATCGCAAAAACGAGGGATTTAATCACATCGTGCGTGAGCAGAAAGGTGGTCAGATAAATGGCGCCAAAAGGTAAAATAATTCCGGCAATAGCAATCTTCCATCCGCTTTTTACCCCTTTGACGAAACTTTTGAGATTCTCTTCGAGTCCCAGATAGAAAAAGAGAAAAATAGTTCCGATAAACGCAAACGTTTCAATAATCTCCGAATGGGGAGAGAGCAGATGCAAATTGACGGCGGCAAGTCCACCGATGAGGTAAAAGAGGACATCGGCAATCCCTGTTTTTTTGGATGCCCACAACGAAGCGATAATAATGACAAGTAGATAAAGCAATATAAGGGTCGTAATCATTTCCACTGAACTAAGCCTCTTTTTTTTGTGATTGTATCAAATCTTAAACAAGTTTACAGTATCCTTTTGCACTTATTATGTTCACAAAAGGCTTATCCGTGAAAGATGTCAATATTATCGTTCTTGATTTTGGTTCACAGTACACACAGTTGATCGCACGCCGTCTGCGCGAAGATAAAGTTTATTGTGAGGTACTTCCTTATCACACTAAAATCGATGCTATCAAAGCAAAAAATCCTAAAGGGATCATCCTCAGCGGAGGTCCTTCGTCCGTTTATAACAAAGACGCATACACCGTCGATCAAGGGGTTTATGCCCTCGGTATTCCAGTTCTTGGAATTTGTTACGGGATGCAGCGTATTGCGGTCGATTTTGGCGGATCGGTTGTTCGAAGTGATCACCACGAATACGGCAAAGCGGAACTCACCATTGATATGACGCAGCACTCGGTACTTTTTGAGGGGTGTGAAGATGAGCGTGCGGTATGGATGAGTCATTCGGATAAAGTGGACGTATTGCCGGAAGGTTTTGTCCCTATCGCGTACTCACCGAACTCTCCGTATGCAGCTATCGCCAATGAAGAAAAAATGGTTTACGCGATGCAGTATCACCCTGAGGTGAATCACTCCGAAGAGGGGTATTTGATGCTCCGTAACTTCGCCCGAAAAATCTGCGGTATTACTGACAAATGGGATATGGGGCATTTCCTCAAAGAACAGATTGTCAAGATCCGTGCTCAAGTAGGGGATGGAAAAGTTCTTTGCGCCCTCAGCGGCGGAGTTGATTCATCTGTCGTTGCGGCATTGTTGTACGAAGCAATCGGGGATCAACTGATTCCGGTTTTCGTTGATAACGGCTTACTCCGTAAAGGGGAACGTGATTCGGTTGAAAATATTTTTAAAGTCCACCTCAAAGTACCTCTCGTCGTTGCCGATGCATCGGAATCTTTCCTCGGAAAGCTCGCGGGTGTAACGGATCCTGAGACGAAACGTAAAATCATCGGACACACCTTTATCGAAGTGTTTGAACAAGAAGCCAAAAAACATGATGGTATCAAATTCCTCGCACAGGGGACATTGTACCCCGACGTTATCGAGTCGGTTTCAGTAAACGGCCCTTCGGTGACGATCAAAAGCCATCATAACGTCGGAGGACTTCCTGATTGGATGGATTTCGAGTTGATTGAACCGCTACGTGATTTGTTCAAAGATGAAGTACGTAAGCTCGGACTTGAACTCGGACTTCCTGATTCATTGGTAAACCGCCATCCGTTCCCAGGACCGGGTTTGGGTATCCGTATTATGGGTGAAGTGAACAAAGCGGATTTGGATTTGCTTCGTGAAGCAGATGCAATTTTGCTCGATGAGCTCAAAGTCAGCGGATACTACACGAAAACATGGCAAGCATTTGCCGTTCTCTTGAACGTAAAATCGGTCGGTGTTATGGGTGATAACCGTACGTACGATAACACGGTGTGTGTCCGTGTCGTTGAAGCGGTGGATGGGATGACGGCAACGTTTGCTCATCTTCCTCATACGTTGTTGGAGCGTATTAGCCGCCGTATCATCAACGAAGTAGACGGAATCAACCGCGTCGTGTACGATATTAGTTCAAAACCGCCAGCAACGATTGAATGGGAATAAAGGGCACTCTTTGCGCCCTATCTATCTTATCTCCAAAACTCCCTATGAGGGAGTGATTCATATCCCTATCCTCGCTATCCGTTTTTTATCTCCTACAATCGATTTTACCGACTACGAAGGGGTGGTTTTTACCTCGAAGCAGGGTGTTTTATCGCTTCAAAACTATTCCCCCGATTGGGAAAAACTGGGATGCATTTGTGTCTCCGAATCGACTGCTAAAAGTGCCCGAGAGGCGGGAGCAGTTGATGTTGAGGTTGGAGATGGATACGGAACCACGATTGCTGAGGTGTTAGAGTCGAAAAAACGAAATGGGAAATGGCTCTATCTCCGTCCTAAAGTGGTGGCATCTGAATGGGTTTCGAGTGCACGCGAAAGTGGATTTGAAATCGATGAAGCGATTGTATATGAGAGTATCTGCAATGAAGAAGCGAGTGATTTTGCTGTTTCACAAGATGGGGTATTGATATTTACTTCCCCATCAACGATTCGCTGTTTTCTTCAAAATAATAGGATACTTTCGACACAGGATGTCGTTGTGATCGGAAAAACGACCCAAAATGCTCTCCCTGTAGAAGTTGGATCTTATCTTAGTGATACGACCAGCGTCGAAGCTGCTGTCGAATTGGCACGCCAAATTGCCTTTAGGGGATAAAATTCATCACCCTTTTAAGATTTTAGGGCTATAATTATTTACTCTGGGCGAAGCGAGTAATCGCATTTTGAGGGTTCTACATATACATGGAGTCACAGCCGTAGTTGTCTTTGAGTGTCGGTGGTCTCGTTTGAACGTATTTTTTACGTGAGAGATTGCCGCCGGAAAAGACGCTCGAGTGGCTTTTTTCGGCTTTGAGAACCAAAGCTACTGCGAAACGCCCGCCCGGGCTTTTTTGCCTTATTTGAGAAACGTTTGCGAGTTTCAAATAAGATAATTTTTTTTCAAGGTGATCTATGCGGGTAATGGTAATCGGAAGCGGCGGACGTGAGTTTTCAATCGGACGGGTATTGAAACAAGATAGCGAAGTGAGTGAACTCTTTTTTGCTCCCGGTAACGGTGCTACCGGAATGTTGGGGACAAATGTTGCGATCAAAGATTATGAAGAACTTGCTCAATTCGCCCTAGAGAATAAAATCGACTTGACCATCGTAGGACCGGAAGGCCCTTTGAGTGAGGGTGTAGTTGATGTATTCAAAGCCAAAGGGCTTGTTATTTTTGGTCCCTCTAAGGCAGCGGCACAATTGGAAGGCTCAAAAGTTTATATGAAAAACTTTTTGGCAAAATACAATATCCCAACTGCACGTTACATCGAAACCGATCATATCGGCGATGCGTTTAAATTTATCGAGAGCTTAAGTGCTCCGATCGTTGTCAAAGCAGACGGTTTGTGTGCAGGCAAGGGTGTTATTATCGCGATGAGTCACGAAGAGGCAAAAGTAGCCGTCTCTGAGATGCTCAGTGGAAAATCGTTCGGCGATGCAGGAAAACGGGTTGTTGTCGAGGAGTTCTTGGACGGGTATGAGCTCTCCATGTTTGCATTGTGTGACGGTAAAGATTTTATCCTTCTCCCTGCCGCGCAAGATCATAAACGTCTTCTCGATAATGATGAGGGTCCTAATACCGGAGGGATGGGTGCGTATGCTCCGACTCCGCTCGTGGATGATGTCATTTACGAGAAGGTAAAAGATCGAATTGTCCGTCCGACTCTTAAAGGGATGCAAGAAGAGGGAGCACCGTTTGAGGGGGTTCTCTTCATCGGATTGATGATCGTAAATGGTGAGCCGATTACGTTGGAGTTCAATGTCCGTTTCGGCGATCCTGAATGTGAAATTTTGATGCCGCTTTTGAAAACGCCGGCAAGTGAGCTTTTTTACAAAGCCGCGACTAAACAACTTGACACTCTTAACGTTGAATTTCACGATAAATACGCGGTCGGTGTCGTTATGGCGAGTCGTAACTATCCGTACGATAACTCTGAACCCGCAGAGATCATCGTCGATGAAATCCATCATGATGAGATTGCTCGAAACACCCATATCGCGTATGCGGGGGTAGCGGAAGAAGATGGGAAGCTTTATGCCACTGGCGGACGTGTTCTGGTCTGTGTCGGTGTCGGGGAGAGTATTAAACAAGCACGTGATCGTGCCTATATGCTCTGCGGACAAGTCCATTTCGCTGGTAAAAAACTCCGTAGTGATATCGCGTATCAGGCCCTTCGCTAATGGATGAACGCATCGATTCACTTTTGCAGCGGGAGCATTTGGAACTCTCTTCTATTCGACAGCGTGCGGCTGCTTTTGGTATCGATGAGCTCTTATTGTCCACTATTATGATTATTATTCTATGGGATGCGATCAGTAAGGCTGAGACTTTAGAATCGATGATTGCGGTAACCAATAGCTTTTTATTAGAGTACATGGCTATTAAAATACTGTACCAAACTTTTTTTACGATGCAATACGGTGCCAGTCTTGGAAAAATCGTGATGAAAATTCGTATTATCGAAATTACTACCCTTTCAAACCCCACTTTTTTGAGTGCGTTTAACCGTAGTGTATTTCGAGTCGTGAGTGAGATCCTTTTTTATCTTGGATTTATCTGGGCTATGCTTGATCCTTATCGACGAAGTTGGCATGATCGAACCGGAAGGACGTTGGTCGTTAATGGGTAAAGTTTATTGGATTAGCCTGATTTCATCAACCCTTCTTTTAGGGGAAAATCGCGTTGAACTGTATGGGACGAATGTCGAAGCAAACGGCTCGCTGGCAACTGCAAACGGTAATCCGGTCGCACTTTATCAAGATCAGATTATTAGTGCTGAGAGAGTGAGCTATGATCGTAATACCAGTATTATGGAAGCTCAAGGAGCGGTTAATGTTTTTAAAGGTGGTCAGTATCATGCCATCAGTGACTATTCACGTATTAATCTAAATGATAATACACGTTTTTCAGCTCCCTATTATTCAGTCGATAATCAGAGTGGCTTATGGATGAGTACAGCAGAAGCTCAAGGGTGCGGAAATGATATCGATCTTTCCAGAGGGGCAGTATCAGGGTGTGATTCAGTCGATCCATTATGGAAAATTCGTTTTAGCAGTGCTGATTATAATACCGAAAATATGTGGATCAATCTCTACAACGCACGTTTAGAGATTGAAGATATTCCGGTATTTTACCTCCCGTATTTTGGGTATCCAACCGATCGAACACGTCGAAGCGGACTTTTAATTCCGAGTTTTGGATGGTCAAATTCGGAAGGATTTTATTATCAGCAGCCAATCTATTTGGCACCGAAAAATTGGTGGGACGTGGAGCTTCGTCCCCAAATTCGGACATCACGAGGATCTGGAATCTATAGTGATTTTCAATTTGTTGATACGGCTTCTTCTGAAGGTTCGATTCGATTAGGCTATTTTAAAGAGCGTAGTGACTACACTCAAGAGTATGATTTGGCAAATCAAAAACATTACGGAGTTGATGTTGAGTATAAGCACAATGCTCCATTACGTGAGTGGTTTGGTTTAAATCTCGAAGGTGAGTCCGGTCTTTATATGGATGGATCATGGATGAATGATGTCGATTATCTGAATTTGCAACATACCGATGAAACACAAAACGCGACAACAAATCAAATTATGTCTCGAATTAATCTTTATTATAGCAGTGAAGATAATTATATAGGGAGTTACTTTAAACATTATCAATATCTGGATAAGGAAAGTAATGGAGAAACGATTCAAACGGTCCCGACACTCCATTATCATCGTTACTTAGAAAATTTTTTAGATGATTACCTCCTTGTGAGTGCAGATGCAACCGCAACCCATTATTATAGACCGAACGGTAAACGGGCAATTGAAGGAAATATTAATATTCCATTAATGCTTCAAACCTCTTTATTCGATGAGTATGTAGATGTTAGTTATACGATGAATGTTTCTTCAAAAATGATAGGATTTTATGCCAATGAGCGTCCTAATGAAGCAGGAAGTATGTATGATCAAGGGAAATATGCCCAAATGGATCATACTTTCAGCATCGGATCAACTTTGATAAAACCTTATGATAATAATATGACACACATTATCAACCCCTATGCCAGTTATACTTCTGCAGGGAGTCGTTATTATGATGGATATTATGAAACCTATAAAGACTCTTGTGATATCGGCGGAACATACGCAGGGGTAGCGTGTGAATTTTATACTCTTTCACCACCGAGTGATACTCTCTCCTTTGGTGTGACGAATTATATTTTCAAAAATGGAAATCAATTGTTAGTTGACCGATTGTCTCAAAATTTTCAGTACGATGATCAACGAAGCTACTACGGTGAACTGCAAAATGAGTTGGAATGGGAAATAAACGATGCCCTTTCGTTTTATAACCAAACAGCTTATAATCATGACCGTAACCGTATCACGAAAGAACAAAATACACTTCGCTATAATGGTGAAATTGTAACGGCAGGTGTGAGCCATTATTATACGGATGAGCTGCGTAATAATGCTCCGGTGTATGCATCGTATTGGAGCGCAGATGCATCGTATCAGTATAATCGCCATTATCGTGTGTTTGGACTATTAGCATATGATTATCATGAAGACTTACTAAAGCGAAGTGAAATAGGGATATTGTATTCGCAACGGTGCCTTGATTTAGGAGTCCGTTTCGTTCAAAATCGACGCCCGACTTTGACCAATACGAATGCGGATAATTCTGTTAATGACTCGTATATTTTTATAACGGTTATCCTCAAACCTATCGGCGGGTCTGAGTTTAATTATAAACTGACCAATTAAAGAGGGTAAAAAATGAAACTGGAAGCGAAAATCGGTCTTTTTGTCGTAATGGCTTTAGGTGCATTATTCTTTCTTTCTACGCAGGTAACCTCATTAGGTAAGTGGGGGAAAGAGGGGTACGCTGTTCAAGCGTATATCGAAGATGCTTCCGGAGTTGAGAAACATACCCATGTTCTGATGAATGGGGTAACAATTGGTGATGTAGAAGATCTAGCCATTGAAGGGAAAAAAGTTAAACTTACATTGATGATTGATAATGGGGTCAAAATTCCTGATGATTCATCGGTGATTGTGGCTCAAGAATCGCTGTTGGGTTCAAAAGTTCTCAATATTATTGTAGGAGATTCGACTGCATTTTTACAAAATGGAGGCACGTTATCACAATCTAAGCGCTACGCTTCCTTTGATCAAACCAGTGATTCAGTGAATGCTGCCGCCAAAGAGTTAGAATTACTGTTAAAAGATTTTCGATCGACCCTAGACGATGAACACCGAGTTGCCATTCAAGAGATGATTGTGGCATTTCGTAATGTTGGGGTTAATCTTGATGGGGTGATTGTCGAAAATCGGGAAGATCTACATGCAGCCATTGCTAATTTTAAGACGATGTCTGCTGGATTTGGAGAGAGTGCCGATACGGTTAATAAAGATCTTCCGGCAATTATGGCAAGGATTAATTCACTGACTACTCGTATGGATAATATCAGCGGTTCATTAGAGCACAAGCTTCCCGAAGCAGTGGATAAGTTTGTCAAAATTGAGGATAATGTCAGTGTTATTCTCACTGAAAATCGCACTTCATTAAAAGATACGATTGCCAATGCTGGATCATTTTTCAAAAGCGGTGAAGAAGCATTCGGAAAAATCGATTCGATGCTGAGTAATCTTACGACCAGCGAATTACAGGTAGCGATGCATACTGATTATATGATGCGTGATCAGTATGGAAAAGTCTATTTAGGGGTCACGTATCTCCCAAATCCTGAAACATATTATATGTTTGATTTGATCAGCACCGATGATTATCATGAGAATATTCCGGTAAAACATGAAAAGGGTGAAACTTATTATTCACTTCAATACGGCAAACGTTTTGATAATACGTTACTCCGATTTGGGGCAATCGAATCAACTGGTGGGATTGGGGTTGATTATTTTATGAATCATGATAAGTTGAAATTGAGTGCTGAAGCGTTTGATTTTAATGCAGTCAATGATTTTAGATCGCAAAGAGCCCATCTTAAAGCACAAGTTCGATATCAGATGCTTAAACATCTTGAACTCTACGGTGGATGGGATAATTTCTTGAATCCACAATCGCAAAATATTTTCTTAGGGTTAGGTCTTCGATTTATCGATAATGATCTTAAATATACACTTGGTGCAGCATCGATGGCACGTTAGGTGAGACCATGAAATCACGCCGCTATATGTTTAAAGATCGCTTAGATGCAGCTATGCAACTTAAAGAACTTCTATCGATGGAGCAGATGAAAAGTGAATCATGGAACCTCATTGCGGTATCGTCGGGAGGATTGGTGATTGCCTTTGAGATCAATAAACGTCTTAAATTACCGATTGATTTTATATTTTCCGCCGGCATCACTGCGCCCCAAAATCATGAATGTGAATTAGCACGAGTGAGTGAGACCGAAGAGATTGTTATTCATCAAGCACTAGTTGATGCATTTGATATTCAAGTAGATTACATTTACGGTGAGGCAAGCCGCAAGTATGAGGAAAAAATTTTGAGTGCTATTTATCAATACCGAAAGGGAGAACATTTTAAATCGATGAAGGGGAAAAACATACTCCTTATCGATGAGGGGAGTGAAACAGGGTTAAAGTTGATGTGTGCGATTAAAACGGCATTTGCGCAAAAAGCTAAGGCTGTTTATATTGCAGCACCAATTATGCCCTCCAGTGTTGTAGAAGGATTGGATCCTATTGTGGATGGAGTGTTTTGCCTCCAAGAAATTGAAGACTATATCGATACAGGTTATTATTACCAAGAATTCGAGACGGTAGATGAAGAGACTATAGAGACTATTTTGGAGAGAAGAGATGAAATACAACGTTGAATTAGAGTTAAAAAATAAAACCGAAGCGTATGCGTTTAACCAAGTAGCTGCGCAAGCCAATGGTGCCGCATGGCTTAAATGTGGAGATACCGTAATATTAGCAACAGTCGTTGTTGATGAGACCGATTTTGTTGATGAGGATTTTTTACCTCTGACGGTTCAATATGTTGAGAAAAGTTACGCTGCAGGCAAATTTCCGGGCGGCTTTATCAAAAGAGAAACCAAACCGAGTGATTTTGAAACCTTAACGTCACGGATAGTAGACCGATCTCTTCGTCCGTTATTTCCAAAAGGATTTGCAAACCCGATCCAAATCACCGTGATGGTTTTAAGTGCTGATAAAGAAGCTGATCTACAAGTATTGGCGCTTAATGCGGCATCAGCGGCATTGTATGTATCTGATATCGATATTTTTAACTCAGTGAGTGCGGTACGTGTCGGTAAAATCGATGGGGAGATCGTTTTCAATCCAACCCGAAGCCAACTTGAACAAAGTACCCTTGATTTGTATTTGGCGGGAAGCAAAGAAGATATGCTCATGATTGAGATGCAAACGCTCGGAAGCGATGAGATGGAGATTCTTGAGATGGGGATGATTGATCCTGCCATGAGCATCCCTGCAATACCAATCCGTGTATCGAATGCAATGCACGAAGATGAACTGATCCGTGTTCTCGCTTCAGCTCAAGAGGCATTGTTCGAATCCAACAGTGCGTATGAGGCCGCTTTTCAACCGTTCGCATCAGCACCGTTTGAGATCCAATATGTCATCAGTGAAATGAATGGTGAGATGATTGAGTATGTTCGTGCCAATCACACAGATGATTTAAAACGCGGTATAAACCAAATGGCAAAAACAGAACGATCCACCGCATTGCGTACGATCCGTAAAACGATTATGGGTGAAAAGCCAGAGTGGAATGAACATGATTTGAAAAAAGCGATTGAATCGGTGAAACGCTCTATGGTGCGTACACAGATTTTGGATGAAAAAGTACGTGCAGACGGTCGTGCCTTGAATGAAGTTCGTCCGATCCGTATTGAGACGAACGTATTGCCAAGTGCACACGCTTCAGCACTCTTTACCCGTGGTCAGACACAGGCTTTGGTCATTTTGACCCTCGGCGGTGCGAAAGATGCCCAAATGTTCGAAAACCTTACCGACAGCGGTACCCAAAACGAAGGGTTTATGGTTCACTATAACTTTCCGGGATTCAGTGTCGGGGAACCATCTCCGATCGGTGCACCGCGCCGTCGCGAATTGGGTCATGGTAACCTTGCTAAACGGGCATTAGAGGGTGCGTGTGTCCGTAACGGACAAACGATCCGATTGGTGTCTGAGATTTTAGAATCGAACGGCTCTTCATCCATGGCTACCGTGTGCGGCGGTTATATGGCGCTTCGTGCAGGGGACATCGAGATGGCAGATCCTATCGCAGGTGTTGCTATGGGGATGGTGCAAGAGGGTGGTCGTCACGCGATTTTGACCGATATCATGGGATTGGAAGATCATGACGGTGACTTGGATTTCAAAGTAGCGGGTTCTAAAGCGGGGATTACCGCAATGCAGATGGACATCAAACTGGGAGGTATACACCTCGATGTTCTCAAAGAGGCATTATATCAAGCCTCAGATGCGCGCGCACATATTATCGATATTATGCTCAGTAGTGAAGATAATATTGAACTCAATGAGGGGACATTGCCAAGTACCGATTTATTTCATGTTGATCCGAGTTTTATCGGGGATATTATTGGCCAAGCGGGAAAAACAATCCGTGAGATTATTGAGCGTTTCGACGTAACGATTGATATTGATAAGAAAAAAGGCTCTGTCAAACTGACGGGTAAAAATCGTGATGGATTGCGAGGCGCACGCGATCATATCGAGGGGATCGTGAGTGGATCGACTCTGGTTGAAAAAGTAGAGTATAAAGTGGGTGATGTGGTGAAAGGGAAGGTGAAAAAAATCGTCGATTTCGGTGCCTTTATTGAACTTCCTGGTGGTGTAGACGGATTAATTCATATTTCAAAACTCTCCGATGGACACATCAGCCGTGTTAGTGATGCGGTGAGTGAGGGGGATGAATTGATGGTTGAGATCGTTGAGTTTAAAGGAAATAAGATCGGATTAGGTCGAGCTAAGTAATCTTTTAGCTCTCTATTACTATAATTCCATCCACAAAGTGATAAGTAGGGACACTATCCGAACAGACTTTGATTTAAACACGGAGATTACTCATGAAAAAAGTTCTTTTTCTTATGCTCGCTCTTGTTGCTTCAGTATTCGGTGCTGAAGAAGCGGTAGCGGTTGTTGAAGCTGCTGTTGAAGCGGCACCTGCTGCTGCGGCTGCATCTGCAGACGTTGCAAACCAAACATTGAAAGCGTATTCTATGATCGCTGCTGGTGTTGGTCTTGGTTTGGCTGCACTTGGTGGAGCAATCGGTATGGGTAGCACTGCTGCTGCTACTATCGCGGGTACTGCACGTAACCCAGGTCTTGGCGGAAAATTGATGACGACTATGTTCATCGCTCTTGCTATGATCGAAGCACAAGTTATTTATACACTTGTTATCGCTCTTATCGCTCTTTACGCTAACCCGTATTTGGCTGCGTAAGTTTTACCTCTCTTTCGGTCAGCTTTTGCTGACCACCTTTTTTATGCGGTCGTGGTGGAACGGTAGACACGCTACCTTGAGGTGGTAGTGCCTTACGGGTGTGGGGGTTCAAATCCCCCCGACCGCACCATCTATTTTCTTCTTCAAAATCAATCAAAATTCAAATTTTTTTTCACAAAAATCTTCTTTCTTCTTGATATATTGTCATATTTATGAAGTATAATGAGATATGAAAATCACAAATCGTAAGGATTAAAAATGGCCTATATTACACAATTAAAGCATTTGATACAAAATGAGTTGATTCCCGATGTGGAAGAACATATCGACGATATTTTCGAATCCATCGCATCCCAAAAAGATGCTACCGTCGAAGAACGTGCACAGCTTGAGGATATGCAAGCTCTTCGCGATGAGTATAAAGAACTTCTTACAGAGCTTAACAGCGGTGATATCGATGAAGAAGAGGCGGAACAGCTCTACACGGAACTCACCTCCATGCGTGAGGGTGAAGGGGATGAAGAGGATGATCTTTATGATGAAGAAGATGATGAAGACGAAGACGATTATGATGAGTTCGATCTAGAAGACGAAGACAATCAGTATTAATGGCGAAATACATTTTACTCGACACCGAGACAACTGGAGCAGGTGATGAAGATCGTATCATCCAACTGGGGTTTATGGTGTTGGATGGAAAAAGTGTTGAAGTTTATAACGATCTTTGCTCAGCACCACTCCCTATCGGATACGGGGCAATGGAAGTGCACGGCATTACACCTGAGATGATCGAGGGGAAGCCGTCGTGTGTTGAGACGGCAGCCTATCAAGTATTGTGTGAACTTAATACCCCTGATAATGTCCTTATAATACATAATGCACCATTTGATTTAGGGATGCTCTCTAAAGAGAGCTTTACGTCGAAAATGCGTCTTATCGATACACTACGATGTGCACGTCATCTCTTCGATGATGAAGAAGCTCATCGGTTACAGTATTTTCGCTATCGCTTTGGATTGTATAAAATCGAACAAGCCGAAGCGGATGCACTGGGGATCGTTGTCAAAGCTCATGATGCTATCGGGGATGTTTTGGTATTGAAGCTGTTTCTTACCGAACTTCGAAAACGGTTACAAGAGCGGTTTTTAGGGGTGAATCCTATCGATAAAATGATTGAGTTAACCCAAACTCCTGTTTTTTATACTAGAGCACTCAAATTCGGTAAGTATAAAGGTAAAACGCTCACAGAAATTGTAGAAATCGATAAAGGATATCTTAGCTGGATGTTGGGAAATATGGATACACTTGATGAGGATATGCGTTATTCAATAGAGAGAATTTTGGCTTCTTAGTATAATTTTATTAGGCGAATTCGCATCATTAACGAATACCCATTGCCAAGATTCTACCATCCAAACCTGTTAATTCACTAAAAACTTCGTAAGGCGTTTTAAACCCTAGACACTTCCTTGGTCTTGAG
>Ga0209467_1000371_pt1 | contig 66999 bp, 46 predicted proteins | sample Higcelwee11metaG_FD_187175 | JGI IMG/M metagenome (GOLD analysis project Ga0209467, IMG submission 187175) | Freshwater pond sediment microbial communities from the University of Edinburgh, under environmental carbon perturbations - High... | ecosystem: Environmental > Aquatic > Freshwater >...
GGCGAATTTCATCGGTGCGGGCGTGTCGGGCATCGTCCTGAAGGTCAGGTCCTTCGTTTTCAGTTCGCCGACACGGGCCTGGTAGTGGATTTCCGTCGCCGGCGGCAGGTCGTCGACGAGGATTTCGTACTGACCGTATTTATCGGGCTGGCCGCACGCCGAAAGGTTCTGTGCACCGACGACATAATCCACGCAACCTTCATCGGAAGTCGGGGTTGCGGTGCGCCAGACCACGGTCACGGTGTCCCGGTCGGACATCTGGATCAGTGGGCCGCGCTTGAACGTGGCGTCTTCCAGCAGCGTCCAGGAAGCGCCCGTCGGCGTTCCCGTGCAGCCCGATGCCCAGTGGAACTCGGGGCCGGTGTCATTTTCGGCGTCGACAGCGGAGTCTGCCGGGGTGGCGTCTTCCACGGCGTCGACGGTATCGTCGGATGCGTCGGGGCGGGGCGCGACGTCTTCAACCACATCCGCAGCAATTGAGTCGGGCGTCGCGGTATCCGGCAGGGCCGAATCCGTGACGACATCCGCATGACCGTTGTCGGTGGTCGGCGTGGAATCTCCGCAGCCCGTCGCAAGTATCAACAACAGCGCCGCAGCGCCGGCCGGGACGGACAACCATCTGGCATTCATCTGTTCACTCCAGTGTCGGACTTCTTCGCCGGTCCTTCCGGCGGGCCGCGAATCTTACCAGAAATCGAAACGGGCGGCGTCGCGTCGATTCGCGGATTCGTGTCGCCGCCTGTTCCTATGGTCTATAATCCGCCCATCGACGTCGTAAGCGAACCTGACACCTGGAGGTGCCCATGAGACCGAGCCTGGATAAAAAGCAATATTCATACGGGGCTGCCCTGGTCGCGGCCTGCTTCGCTGTGAGCCTTGCCGGTTGCGGAAACCCGGCCCCTTCCGTCGACTGGGATCAGTGGGATTCCCCGTCGGTCGAATACAGGCCGTGGGTCCGCTGGTGGTGGCCGGGGAACGACGTGGAAGATGAAGAAATCACACGCGAAGTCGCGCTGCTTGCGAACAATTATTTTGGCGGCGCCGAACTGAACAGTTTCAACGCGGCCTTGGACTGGGACGCTGACGAAGCGGAACTGGCCCGCAGGCTGGACTGGGGGTCGGAACTGTTCTGGTCCAGGGTGCGCCTGGCTGCTGAAACGGCCGCGACCAACGGAATCCAGCTTGACCTGAACGTCGGGTCCGGGTGGCCGATCGGCGGGTCGCACGTGACCGTGGGCGATTCGATGAAGACCCTGTTGTGGTCCGAAGCGGTTGTTGCCGGTCCCGCGACCGTCAACCTTGAATTTCTGACGCCGGGGCAGGACCCGTTTTATGAAGTCGCCGTGCTTGCCGAGTCGATCGGTGAACCGATGGCGCGTTACCTTCCCGACGAATGCCAGGTCGTCGAGGTGGTGGCCGCGAAGAAGACCGGCGGCGGGCGCGACCCGGACGTCTGGAACCTGAAGGACCAGGTGATGCTGGACCCGGATTCGGTCGTCGTGCTGACCGGTTCACTGACCGCGGGTGGCGCCTTGACCTGGCAGGCCCCCGAAGGTGACTGGCGGGTCATCGGGTTTTATTCGTGCCCCGATGGACAGTATGTGAACCTGAATGCGCTGGCCGCACCCCGCGAGGCCTTTGTCGTCGATCACTTCGACGCCGCGCGGATAGCTGTCGCCAACGACAAGCTGACCGGGCACGAAGCCGGCCTTGATGACCTGTTCGGCACCGCGATCCGCGGCCTGTTCGTCGACAGCTTCGAACTGAAGACCGAACGTCACTTCGCGTCGGATTTCTTCGATCGTTTCCAGGAACTGCGCGGCTATGACCTGCGTCCGTGGCTGCCTGCGGTCGTGCCGCCAGGGGCGGACAACCACATCTTCGACGGGGCCGGGATCGCCAACGCGTGTCCGTTCGGCTTCGGTGCGATGGACGCGCGTGTGGCGTGGGATTACCGCCGGACGGTTTCCGACCTGTTTATTGAAAGGTATGTCGGCGGCAGCGCGGGATGGGCGCGCGATCACGGGATGCAGTTCAGGATCCAGCCTTACGGACTGCATGTCGATTCGATCCGCGCGGCCGGCGTTGCCGATGTGCCCGAAACGGAACAGCTTTACGCGGGTGGTTCGGAACTGTCGCTGAAGGTCATGGCATCAGGCGCGCACCTGTACGGCAGGAATGTCGTGTCGGCCGAATCGCTTGTGTCGTCGGGGCGCGATTACATGACGACGCCGACAAAGATGCGTGCCTGGCTGGACAAGCTGTTCACGTCCGGCGTCAATTCGGTCGTTTATCACGGATTCCCTTACCAGACCGGGCTGGAAAAATACGGCGAAACCGACTGGCACGCGTTTTCCTCGCCGTTCTCGGGGCTCGGCACGTATTCCGAAAACATGTCGGAAGCGAACCCGTACTGGTCCTTCATCGACGACATCAACCGGCATGTCGCCAGGACCCAGTTCATGCTGCGCCAGGGGACTCCGCGCGCCGACGTCCTGGTTTATTACCCCTGGATGGGCATCCCGGCTTCCCTGATGGCCCTGCGCGATCACGAAGAACCGTTCTTCAAGGGCCAGTTCGAGGATGAAAAGGCGGCCAGCCAGGATTCGATGCTGGAGCTGGTCCAGGGCATGTTCGGCGGCTTCAACCCGGACGACGCGACGTGGTGGGCCGGTGCGGTGTGGCCAGTCCTGCAGTCCATCGAAGACATGGGGTACACGTGGGAGTGGACGAACGACGACGCGCTTGCGAACGCGCTGGTCGACGGCGCCGCTGGCGGGCCGGGCGGGGTCGGGCTGGTTTCCGGACAGGCGCGGTACCGTGCAGTGGTCGTGATGCGGGCACCGTGGATGTCGCCTGAAGCGGCGACCAACCTGGCGGACATGGCGACGGCCGGGCTTCCGGTCGTGGTGGTCGGGGATGCGCCAGCGGTACAGCCCGGGTTTTTCGATCACGTTGCCGGCGACGCGGCCGTTGATGCGGCGTTCGATTCGATCGGGACGATGGGCAACTTCAAGGGCGTGGCGGTCGTCGAAACACCGTCGACCATTGAAAACGGCAATCCCAGGCTGTTTGCCGCCGAAGGATTCGCGGCGGCCCTGATGGATGTCGGTGTCCGTCCGTCGTTCGAGCTGGTCCGTCGTGATTCTTCGGCAAGGATGATCGCCCGCGACATGGACGGCGGCAGGATTGTGTACGTGCGCAACCCGACCGGCGAAGACCAGGTCGTTGAAATCATTCCTGATCTTGAATGCGATGACGGGCTGGTGATGGACCCTTGGGACGGCTGGGTCGCGCCGTTGCACGTGCTGGCGGGCGGCCATCTGCAGGTCACGCTGCCGGCATGGGGCTCGCGCTTCCTGATGTGCGGCGTTGCAGCGCCCGCGGACCTGGAAAGCAGGGCAGGCGTGGCGCCGATCGAATCGCTGGCCATCGCCACGCACGGGATCGACGGATGGTCACTGGTGGTCTACGGCGAAGACGTGCCGGGCGGCAGGTACGAAGTCGTGGATGGCGGCCTGGGCGACTGGCGCGAAATTGACGAACTGAAGCATTCGTCCAGCGGCGCCGTTTACCAGGCGACCTTCACGTTCCCGTTCGACCCGATCGAATTCGATGTGCCGACGGAAGAACGCCGGGCGTTTTACGTCGATCTGGGCGAAGTCCACGGGGCCGCGCTGGTGTCGGTCAACGGTGCGGGGGCGATCCCGGTGCTTGCCGAGCCGTTCCGTCTTGACGTCACAAGCCAGGTGACCAGCGGCACCAACACCATCACGGTCATGCTGGTGCCGCCGCTGCGCAACCGCCTGGTCGGCCTGGGCCTGGCCAAGGATCCGACGGCCGCCCAGTTCGACAAGAAGGGCGACACCCTTGTGGCCACCGGCCTTGTCGGCCCCGTCACCATCGAAGAACGGACCACGCCGTGGTGATGAAGAAAAATGTCAGTGCCGGTGCGCGCGCCGTTCCAAGGTTCCTGAAGTGGGCCGGTGGCAAAGGGCAGTTGCTTGGGCCCATCATGGCGGCCGTTCCCGAATTCGCCGGCACGTATTTCGAGCCCTTTGTCGGCGGCGGGGCGGTATTTTTCGGGCTGGCGCTGGCCGGTCGCGCCAGGCAGTCGGTACTGAACGACGCGAATCCGTATCTGGTCACGACATACTGGGTCGTCCGCGACCGTCCGCGGGAACTTGTCGAAGCACTTGAGGTACTGAAGGCGGCGCATGGGAAGGACAATTACTATGAAGCCCGGCGACGCTTCAATGAAGAACCGCTGACGGACGTTGGGCGCGCCGCGCACCTGATTTACCTGAACAAGACCTGTTATAACGGGCTTTATCGGGTCAATTCAAGGGGCGGATTCAATGTCCCGGTCGGTACTTACGCCAACCCGAAGATATTCGACGCGGACCAGATCATGGCGTGTTCGGCGGTGCTGCGCGATGTACGGATGATGTGCGGCGACTTCGAAGCGGCGGTTTCAGGGGCGAAGGCCGGCGATTTCGTGTATTTCGACCCGCCCTATGTGCCGTTGACCAAGACCGCCAACTTCACGTCGTACGCGAAGGATGATTTTGGGTTCGACGATCAGATCCGGCTGGCCGAAACCGCCAGGCGCCTGCACACGGCGGGCGTCAGGTTCCTTCTTTCCAACCACGCCACGCCCGAACTTGAAGAACTGTACGCCGGGCAAGGCTTCACCATCGAACACGTCCCCGCGCGCCGCATGATCACCCGCGACGGCGCTTCCCGTTCCGACACCGTGGACGAAGTCCTGATCCGCAATTACTGAGAATGCACCGCGGCGGGCCTGTTTCGGTTATGATCGGGCCACTGACTTTTCGGGGGATTCCATGCGGTTTGCGGTTTTGGTGATTGGTGCTGCGGCGGTTATGGCGCTTGTTTCGTGTTCCGGCGGGAATGAAATCGACGACGTCGTCGATGATGTCGTCGCGGATGTGGCGGTTGACACTGCTGAACCCGACCCGTACCCGGTTGATTACGAACCGGGCGTCGAGGACCGCGGCAACGTGAAAATACTGCGCCTGAAGGGAACTCCGTTTGAAATGGGCCGTCAGCACGCGACTTTTCTGCACGACGGCCTGATGAAGGGCGTGGCGTTCCTCGACACCGACTTCGAACTGGGCGCGCTGGAACACATCGCAAGGTACTATGGCTTCCTGGACGACGCGATGGAACAGAGCTATCCCGAAATCATCGACGAATGCGAGGGCATGGCCGACGTGCTCGAAACCGAAGGCTGGACCATGGATCGCTGCATGGCCCTGGCGTACGGCGAAATCGTGCTGGACTTCTTTGAGGCAGGCCTGCTGCAGTGTTCGCAGTTCGCGGCGGCCGGCGATGCCACGGTTGACGGCGAGCTGATCCACGGCCGCAACCTGGACTGGGGCGACATGTCGTACCTGCTGGAAAACCCGACGATCATCGTCCGGGCGCCGGAAGGCCAGATTCCGTACGTCGTGGTCGGTTTCCCGGGCTGCGTTGCGGCGTATAACGGCATCAACGCGGCGGGGCTGTCGATCGCCACGAATGAAAACGGGTCGCCAAACGACCTGGATCGCGTCGGCAAATCGACAGTGCAGATGGTAAATTACATGCTGTCGCATTTCACTACGCTCGACGAAGTCATTGATTACGTCACGACCGCGGACCACATGTCGGCCGAAAACATGATGGCGACTTCGGGCGACGAAAAGCGTGCCGTCGTTTTCCAGATGACGGCGTCGCATCTTCATTACGAAGAACTGGGCGATGACGGCGTCAACTACATCACCAACCATTTCGTGACAGAAGACATGACGGAGTGGGAAGATGTGAAGAGCCCGCAGGCGTCCACTTACGCCAGGTACATGCGGCTGCGTCAGCTTCTGGAGCCGGAGTTCCTGAACATCCGTCAAGACAAGGTGTACGGTTCGGTCGATGTTCCCGTCGCGGCGTCGATCCTGCGCGACAGGTACGATCCTTTGCTGATGACGGAATACCCCGTCGATCAGTTTGACGTTGTCGAAGGACCGGGCGGCGCGATCGCCGTGAACGCGGCGATCTATTCGATCGTGTTCAAGCCGGGCGCGCGCATGTTCTGGCTGGCGGCCGGCGAAAAGCCGATCCCGCAGAACCCGTTCGTCGGTTATCACCTGGACGAATTGTTCGGAAACAACCCGGCCGCGGTGGCGGATCCCGCGACTGTCCCCGCGACGGTGGAATAGGGGGTGCGATGCGTGTGTTCCTGATGATTTCGATGTTTGTCTGCGTGTTAACTGCCGCCTGCTATCCGGTCCCCGTGAAAACCGAATGCCAGACGCGCGTCAGCGAGTGCCTGCGGGACTGCCCGATGGCGCCGCCCGGCCGCGAACAGGAATTCACCGGTATCACGACGAAGGACACGCGATCTGATTGCGAGCGGCATTGCCACGAACTCTGTACCGGTTCGTTTTTCTGACGGGGGGACGCGATGAAAGACACCGAATGCAGTGAACTTGCCGCGCTGCGGCGACGCATCGACGAAGTGAACCGGGACATCCTTGACCTGCTGAACGAACGCGCGCGACTTGTGCTGGATGTCCAGGAAGTCAAGAAGCGCAACGATATCGATATGTTCTGCCCCGGGCGCGAGCAGCAGATGCTGGACGCGCTGGTCGGCGGTAACAGCGGGCCGTTTTCTGACGACGTGATCCGCCAGATATTCAAGGAAATCTTCCGGGCTTCGCTGGAAAGCATGCAGGCCGCGGGGATTGAAAGCCTGAAGGTGTCCCGGCCGCACGGTGGCCCCGACGTGGTCGTCAGCGTACGCGGGCGTGAAATCGGGCGTGAACCGGTTGTTATCGCCGGGCCGTGCGCGATCGAAAGCATGGAACAGGCGATGGTTGTGGCGCGGCATCTGGCGGCGCGCGGCGTCGGGTTCATGCGGGGCGGGGCGTTCAAGCCGCGGACATCGCCGTATTCGTTCCAGGGTCTGGGGGACGACGCGCTGGACATCCTGGATGCGGTCAGGCAGGAAACCGGGCTGGTGATCGTGACCGAAGTGACCGACACCCGTTCGGTCGGCAAGGTCGCGGCGGTCGCGGACATCCTGCAGGTCGGTTCGCGCAATATGGCCAATTACGAACTGCTGAAAGCGGTCGGCGCGACCGGGAAGCCTGTCCTGCTGAAGCGCGGGTTCGCGGCGACCATCGACGAATTCCTGCTGGCCGCCGAATACATCGCCCGGGAAGGCAACGAACAGATAATCCTGTGCGAACGCGGCATCCGGACGTTCGCGCGTGAAACCAGGTACACGCTGGACATCAGCGCCGTGCCGATCCTGCGTCAGTCGTGCCGTCTGCCGGTCCTTGTCGACGTAAGCCATTCCGCGGGCAGGCGCGACCTGGTGGTCCCGCTGGCGAAGGCCGCCATCGCCGCCGGCGCTTCGGGCGTCATGGTGGAAGTACACCCGTCCCCGGCCCACGCGTTGTCAGACAGCGCCCAGCAGATCGACCTCGATGAATTCGACGTGATGTTGAAGGAATTGGGGATGTGAGCCCGGGGGCGTCAGGGACAGGTTCAGGGACAGGGTCAGGGACAGGGTCAGGGACAGGGGTAGGATCAGGGACAGGGTCAGGTCCGAGCCCCGCGAGGACCGCACACCGTAAGACCGGGGCCAACGGCCCCGGGAACGCAGCGCACCCCATCTTCAAGGTCCGAGCCGTGCGAGGACCGCACACACGTCATTCCGAATCGGAATTCAGCTTCGCTTCCAGTTCGGCCCATCTTGCGTAAAGGCCCTCGACCTTCGCCGACGCGGCGGCTTCCGCGGCGCACGCCTTCTGCAGTTCACCCGGATTCGACGCGATCGACGCGTCCGACAGGCGGGCATGCGTCTTCGCCAGATCCGCTTCCGCGGCCGCAATGGCGTCTTCCATGCCCTTCAGTTCCCTGTCTTCAAGGTATGTCAGCTTTTTCTTCTGTTTTGGTCGTTCCGGCGGCGGGGCCTTGTCACGTGCCGGTTTCGCAGCTTCCCGCATCGCTTCGGTCCACTGTTCAAAGTCGGCGAACGCCGATACGCCGCCCTGTCCATCCAGCCCGATCGTCACCGTCGTAACCCGGTCCAGCATGTACCTGTCGTGGGTGACCAGGATTACCGCGCCCGGGAACGTCACGATGCTTTCTTCCAGGACCTCCAGCGTCTGGATGTCGAGGTCGTTGGTCGGTTCGTCCAGCAACAGGATGTCGCACTGCTTCAGGATCAGCGTCGCGATAAGCGCCCGCGCCTGTTCGCCGCCCGACATGCTGGAAATCGGTGAATCAAGCTGGTCGCGTCTGAACCTGAACCGGGCCGCCCACGCCCCCACGTGAATCTGGTCGCCGCGGTACGTGACCGAGTCGCCATCCGGGGCCAGCGTCCGCCGCAGCGTCTGCGCCTGGTCAAGCTTGTCACGCTTCTGGTCGAAGTAAACGACGCTCAGGTTCGGGGCCGTCCTGATCAGGCCGTCGTCCGGTTCCAGTTCTTCGGACAGAAGGCGCAGGAACGTCGTCTTGCCCGACCCGTTCGGACCGACCAGCCCGATGCGCATCCCCGGCGACACAATAAGGTCCAGCCCCGAAAACAGCGCCCGCCCGCCAAGCGACTTCGCCAGCCCGCGAATGACCATCAGGCGCTTGGTCTTCCGGCCGGTGGCCGAAAATTCGAAGTCTGTTTCGTCCACGCGTCCGCGCGCCTTCATTTCGTCCAGTTCGGATATCAGGCGGTGCGCCTCGTCCACGCGGTACCGCGCCTTGGTCGCCCGCGCCTTCGGGCCGCGCATCAGCCATTCGGTTTCCCGACGGACCCTCGTTTCCAGCGACAGGCGGTTCTTCGCTTCGCTTTCCAGGTAATCCGCCTGGGCGTCCAGGTACTTCTGGTAATTGCCGATCGACAGGAAGCTGCCTTCCGGGTAACGACGGTTCAGTTCCACGATGCGGCGCGGGAAGTTTTCCAGGAATCGCCTGTCGTGGCTGACCGTGACCACCGCGAACTGCGCGCGGCCCAGCATGTCTTCCAGCCAGGCCAGTCCTTCCAGGTCCAGGTGGTTGGTCGGTTCGTCCAGAAACAGCAGGTCCGGCTTCCTGACCAGCTCCCGCGCCATCGCCAGGCGCTTCTGCCAGCCGCCCGATAGTATGGATGCCTGCAGGGTGCGGTCTTCAAACCCGACGCGGCTCAACGTTTCGGCAATCCTTGCTTCACGGTCGCCCGCGTTGTCGTGGGTCGCCGGCATCACATCGTCCAGCGCGGTCATGACAACCTGTTCGACCGACAGGCCGGCGTCGAAACGGTGGGTCTGTTCGACGTAAGCGATCCTGAGTCCCTTGCGCAGCGCCACGTCGCCCGTGTCGAGCGGCTCGATGCCGCAGATCATCTTCAGCAGGGTGGACTTGCCCGACCCGTTCGGGCCGATGATGGCCAGCCGGTCGCCTTCGTGGATGGTCAGGTCGATATTTTCAAACAGCTCCTGGGCGCCGAAGGCCTTGGACAGGCCTTTGCATACGACCAGGGGAACTGCGTTCGTCGGAATTGCCAATCGGGCTCCTTCAGGAAAGCGCGTCCAGGATGACGTTTGCGTCGTCCGTGTCGTTGTATGCGTGCAGGGCGATGCGCATGTAGCCCTCGCGCGTGGAAACGTATGCACGGTGCGCGCGCAGGGCGCCGACAAGCGATTCCAGGAATTCCGGACCGCGACCATGGTGGTGGATCGACAGGATCGGGCCGGTGCGTCCCGCCGCGACCAGGTCGCGCAGGCGTACAAGTTCAGCGCGTCCGGCGTCTGTGGCGAAAGGCCCTTTGACTGCTGCCGCCCGCATGAGGCCGTCGACCAGCGGGGTCTGCAGCGCTCGCACATGGCGTTCGATGTTCGCGGTGCCCGCGCCGTTCAGCACTGCAAGCGATCCGCCCAGCACCAGTGACCCAAGTATGTTGTAACCGCCCTGCTCAAGGCGCTGCCCGGTCGCCAGCCAGCCGCGTTCATGATCGGTCATCGGGCGCGCGAAGTTGCCGCCTTCTTCAACGGAAAGCCACGACCCGATCGGCGAAAGCCGCGTCCTGAATTCCGGCGCCGTCCACAAAAATCCCTGCCCGGACTGTGCCAGCAGGCCCTTGTGGCCGCCCGTCGCGAACGCCGCCGCGTGCGACAGGTCCGGCACGTGCGTCCCCGCGCCCTGGATCCCGTCCACGACAAGGTCCACGCCGCGTTCGGCGCACAAGCGACCAAGCAGCCCCAGGTCCAGCATCAGCCCGTCCTGGAACCTGACCCAGCTTGCGGCGACGATGCGGGTGGCCGGCGTGATCGCGGCCGCGATTCGTTCTTCGGGGCGCGCGTCCGCGGTCGGCGGAGTCGAATCGAGTGCGTCGCGCCCGGCCCGGTGTCCGTCCCACAGCGGCACTTCCCGGAAAGTCACGCCGTGGTCCGCCAGTGCCTTCCACGGCCAGATGTTCGATGGGAATTCGCCCAGCGGGGCCAGCACCTCGTCGCTCGGCTTGAACGGGTAAGCCTGCGCGACCAGCGTCAGTCCGGAAGAAGTGCTTTGCGACAGCGTGATGTCATCGGCCGCGGCCGCCAGGGCAGGGCTGGAAACCAGAGTCGCCGCCTGCGCCCGCGCATTATTCAGGATGTCGATGACGTCCGGCCCCATTTTGCGCCGCCACGGCTGGACCTCCAGGTCCATGTACCTGCGCGCCGCTTCCGCCACCGCGACCGGCGTCGGCCCTTCGGCGCAGTGCAGCAGCCAGGTCACCCCATCCAGGTCAAACAGTTCTTTCGGGATTGCAGGGTTCATGTCGGCCTCGATTCCGCCCCCTGGCGTTTCGCGCCGCATTGTAACCCAGTCCGGTCACCGGTGGGATGCATCGTTGGCGGTGAGCAGTGTTCCGTGTCTTTTGTCTTCCATGCCGGATTCATTATTGGGAAGGCGTCCAGCCGCCATGGAATTGATCAGCCGCGTTCGATTATGGTGCGGCTGCGCTGGATTTCGGCGGCAAGTTCTGCTTCAGTCGGCAGGCAGGTGACGTAGCGGCTTGCGAATATCTGTCGACGGTCGTTCAGCACGGAGTACCGGGCCACTGCGTTGTTGTGTTCGGTGCAGAGAATCAGGCTGATTGTCGGGTTGTCGTCAGGGCCGACCACCAGATCGTCGAACATGCGCACGTAGCTGTCCATCTGACCGACATCCCCGGCGGTTAAGCGCCCCATCTTGAGGTCGATCAGCAGGAAGCAACGAAGCATCCAGTTGTAAAAGACGAGGTCAACATAACTGTCGTCACCGTCAAACGACAGTCGTTTCTGGCGCGCGACGAACGCGAAGCCCTTGCCCAGTTCAAGCAGAAAGTCACGCAGGTGGGCAATGATGGCTGCCTCCAACCCGCTTTCATGCAGTGCTGCCGGGTTCGGTATATTCAGGAATTCAAGAACGTAAGGGTCTTTCAGAGCGTCAATTCCTGCATTGGTGACGGCGGAAGGTGGTTTCGCGGCAGGCGCCCGGGTCGATTCCGGTGGCGAGACTGGCGCTGATGCGGCGCTTCGCGGCCTTGACGTCGATTTCGATTGAGTGGCCAGGAGCCGTTCAAAACAATGAGTGTGAATCTGCCGTTCCAGTTGTCGCACGGTCCAGTTTTCTGCTGCAGCTTCCTTCTCATAGAAGGCTCTAGCCTGGTCGCATTCAACGCGAATCAGCGTTCGGTAATGGGTCCAGGACAGAGGGAACACGGTGGATTCAGAAATCACACTCATTGAGTGTGGAATCTGCGAGAGCCTTCCCTGATAAAGCAGATAGAACAGTCTGTAACTCCAGAGGTTTGTTCTGGACCACCCGGCGCCGTACGCCGTTGTCAGACGCCGTGACAGGTTGGCTATCAAGTCTTCTCCGTACCCCGCCCGTTCCTGCCCACGTTGCACTTCCAGCACGATTTCGCGTCCGATCATCCAGTACGCAACTACCATGTTGTGGTTGACGACGCGGACTACGTTTGCGTGGGCGTGTTCCAATATGTTCGAAACGCGCCCGAACAGGGTATCGTCGAGATCTGTCTGTAGTTCGCTGGTGGAATGTGGTTCCGGGGTCGACCTGTCGGTTTGCGCGTCTTTCATCGGTTCACCAGATATTTTCGGGCTGATTCAGGCATGCAAACAGATTTGTCGGTCTTACGGTTTTTGACGTTTCAGCTTATTCACTGCCCTCGAGACACGACTCGAGCGGGTACCTTGTCCGAATGCCCCCGATCGCCTAACATCTGTCCGTTTTCGTGTCCTGAAACTGTGGCAATTGAAAGGGGAATTGAAATATGGCGGATGATCCGCAGAAAGTAATCTATTCGATGATCGGCGTGGGCAAGGTCCACGGCCAGAAGACGGTCCTGAAGGACATCTACCTGTCGTATTTCTATGGCGCCAAGATCGGCGTCATCGGCGCGAACGGGTCCGGCAAGTCGTCGCTGCTGAAGATCATGGCGGGCGTCGACACGGAATTCCTGGGCCAGACCGCGTGTGCGCCCGGTTTTTCGATCGGGTACCTGGAACAGGAGCCGCACCTGGACCCGACCAAGACCGTCATCGACATCGTCAAGGAAGGCGCGGCGCCGATCGTGGCGCTGCTGGCCGAATACGACGCGATCAACGAAAAGTTCGGCGAATCGATGTCCGACGACCAGATGGATGCCCTGATGAAACGCCAGGGCGAGGTCCAGGACAAGCTGGACGCCGTGGGCGCCTGGGAACTGGACAGCAAGCTGGAACTGGCGATGGACGCCCTGCGGTGTCCGCCGCCCGAAACGCCGGTGAATATCCTTTCCGGCGGTGAAATCAGGCGCGTGGCCCTTTGCCGCCTGCTGCTGCAGAACCCGGACATCCTGCTGCTGGACGAACCTACCAACCACCTGGACGCCGAATCGGTGCACTGGCTGGAACAGCACCTGCAGCGTTACGCCGGGACCGTCATCGCGGTCACCCACGACAGGTACTTCCTGGACAACGTGGCCGGCTGGATCCTGGAGCTGGACCGTGGCGAAGGCATTCCGTGGAAGGGCAATTATTCGTCCTGGCTGGACCAGAAGCAGCAGCGCCTGGCCCGTGAATCGAAGCAGGAAAACGAACGCCAGAAGGCGCTGGCCCGCGAACTGGAATGGATCCACATGTCGCCGCGCGGCCGCCAGGCCAAGGGCAAGGCCCGCGTGACGGCATACGAAGAAATGCTGTCGAAGCAGCCCGCGCAGATGATCCGGGACCTCGAAATTTACATCCCGGCGGGACCGCGCCTGGGCGACCGGGTCATCGAGGCCGTCGGCCTGCGCAAGGGATTCGACGACCACCTGCTGATCGACAACCTGAACTTCCTGATGCCCCCCGGCGCCATCGTCGGCATCATCGGTCCGAACGGCGCGGGCAAAACGACTTTGTTCAGGATGATCATGGGGCAGGAAAAGCCCGATGCCGGTGAAATCACGCTGGGTTCGACGGTTAAGGTCGCGTGCGCGGATCAGATGCGGTCGGTCCTGGACCCTGAAATGACAGTGTGGGAGGTCGTTTCAGGCGGTGCCGACAGGTTGCTGATGGGCGGCGTCGAAGTGAATTCGCGCGCCTGGGTTTCCAGGTTCAACATAACCGGCGCGGATCAGCAGAAGAAGGTCGGCGTGCTGTCGGGCGGTGAACGCAACCGCGTGCAGCTCGCGTGGATGCTGAAGTCGGAAGCGAACGTACTGCTGCTGGACGAACCGACCAACGACTTGGACGTCAATACGATGCGCGCCCTTGAAGACGCGCTGCTGAACTTCGCGGGCTGCGCCATGGTCATCAGCCACGACCGTTGGTTCCTTGACAGGGTCGCGACCCACATCCTGGCGTTTGAAGGCGACAGCGACGTGCTCTGGTTCCCGGGTAACTACTCGGATTACGAAAGGGACCGCCGCGAACGCCTGGGCGAAGCCGCCGATCAGCCGCACCGGATCAGGTACAGGTCATTGGTGAGGTAGGCAGGCGCAATTCGGAATTCGTAGTGTGCAAGGTCCACGATATCCCACGGCCGTTGGCCATGGGCTCACCGTGTTGAACGTCCCTCGCTCCGTTCGGGCCTCGGAAATTGATGGGACGATCTGTCCCTGAATAGCTGATTGTCATTTGCCCGTGCAGGACCAGCCGGAGCCGTCGGGGAAGTCCTTGCCGTAAGGGGCCTGGCCGGAAATGACGAAGATGGTGCGGCGGTTCGCTTCTTCCTGGGTGTCGTCGGGGGTTTCGACTGCCAGTACCGATTCGCCGAACCCGCGCGAGCACACCGGCAGCTTCAACCCGTGTTCCCGCAGCCAGGCGGCGATTGCGGCGGCGCGCCGGCGCGACAGGTCGATGTTCGCTTCGGGGCTTCCCACCGTGTCGGTGTACCCGGCGACGTAAAGCCTGAACCTGATCTGCTTGCCAAGCGTGGAAATGGTCTTGTCCGATTCCTCGATCACGCGGAACAGCTTGATTTCCTCGCACGGCCTGACGTCGGCCTTGCCGAATTCGAAGACCACTTCGTCGTGTGGAATCGGGACGCTGTAAGGCGTGAACGACAGTTCCTTCTTGAAGCCGTACGGGTCGAAAGCGGTTATCTTCACCAGCCCGATTTCACCGGCCGGCGGGTCATAGTCGATGCCGCGATGGTGTCCCTGCAGCGTGACAAGGTCCAGTTCACGCGTCAGGATTTCGCCGCCGTCCGGCGCAAACAGTTCAAACACCACCCGGTCCACGTTTCCCTGGGTGGAAAACGCGATCTGTCCGGCTTCCAGGTCGATGTCGTCAGTGACGACCGAAATGTCGAATTCGGTTGCCACCGTGGCCATGAATTCCAGGGTGAGTGGCTTGCGCAGTCCCTTCGCGCGGAATTCCACGGCGTACGACGCCCGGCCCGGGGTCTGGCGCCACAGCACGTTCCACTTTTCCCCGGCCTTCAGCGACTCGCGTGTGAAATTCATCGTGTGGCCGTCGCTGCGCGTGACCTTGATCTTGATTCCGGTGATGTCGTTGATGGCCGTGAAGATCATGCCCGGCATATCGGAACCGCCCACGGCGCGTTCGACGATGGTGACGTCGAAGTCGTTTTCGACCCCGGCATCCGCCGCCGCCGGAACCATGACAAACAAGGCGATGATGACGATCGATAGCATTCGGGACATCTGGCGACCTCGAAACAGGCTAGACGAATTTACTCTCTTCGAAGAGATATTCCCACTGTGGGGCGCTGGCAGTGTCCGGAAGGGACGTACTGAATTCGACACCGATTGTGGATTTCAGGAAGTGTGTGACGCAGGCCAGGTCGCCCCGCGCCTTCATTTTCAGCCAACGTACCGCGAACCCTCTGATTTCACCTGAAGAACCAGAGCCGGGGCTAATACGGACTACTTCAGCCAGCAGCGAAATGTTGTAATCCCGTGTTCCCGGGCAGGCGAAGGTCAGTGTGATGCGGTGGCCGATTACCGGAAGCACTGATGAGCTGAGGAAGCCACCTGTGCCGCTCAAATCGGACGAGGTCGCCGGGAAACTGTCGCCGTCGTAATAACATTTCGCGCTGACAAGCTTGGCCATCCGGCGGGCCCGCCGCCTGTCAAAGTCGGCCAGCGGCGAATCCTGCAGCAACTCCGGCTTACTTTTGACCGGAGGCGTCGATCGTTCGGGACGGTTCGCCTGTGCGGGTTTGACACGCTGCTTGATAGTTGTTCCCAGGGAACCCGTGGAATCATCACGATCGCCGTCATACTTCCAGGCGGTCGAGCTTGAACCATCAACTGAAACAACAACCTGATTTGTTTTTGGCGCTGTTTTTCGCCGGGGGGCTGCGGCGACTTCCGAGGTGCCGTGCGTGACGGTGCCGAACGCCTGGTGCATGGCCTTCCTGAACTCGCGTGCCGTCAGCGGGCGGTCGGCGACATTCGGGCTGAGCACCTTGCGCAGGAAGTCCGATGACCCCGCCGGATAACCCCTTTCGGGATTGATGTCTTCAAGGGCCGGCGGCCGCACGCGGACCTTCTTCACACCGATTTCAATCGGAGTTTTTCCGGAAATCGGCAGGGCTCCGGTCAGAAGCTCGAACATCACGACGCCCAGCGAATACAGGTCGGAGCGTTGATCGCCAGGCTTGCCCATCACCTGTTCGGGGCTCATGTAGGCCGGGGTTCCGAAAATCACTCCGGGCCACGTTCTGGTCGCCGCGGGCGAACCGATGATCCTGGCGATCCCGAAATCCAGCACCTTGACGAAAAGACCGTGGTCTTCCGTTTCCTTCACGAACACGTTTTCGGGCTTCAGGTCGCGGTGCAGAACGCCGGCCGCGTGTGCTTCGGCAAGCGAATCCAGTATCTGGTCGGCGATCGCGACCACGGTCGCCGCGGCCATTGGTCCCGATTCGCGAAATATGTCGATCAGGGGGCGGCCGTCCAGCAATTCCATCACCAGGAACAGTTCCCCGTCGTCGTCTTCGCCAAAGTCGAAGACCGTGATTGTGTGCGGGTTCCGCAACCGGCTGACCGCCGCGGCTTCAAGGCGGAAGCGTGCACGCGCGTCATCGTCGCGGTTCTTGTCCGAATTCAGGAACTTGATGGCCACGTCGCGGTCCATTGACGTCTGCCTGGCCAGGTACACAGAACCCATGCCGCCCGCCCCGATCCGGCGGACGATTGTAAAACGCCCGGCGACCGTCCGCCCTTCCAGGCAGGCCTGCTGTTGCACGTCGTCGTCACGCCCGAAAATGGCGTTTTTAATTTTTGTCAGCGACGGCAGATCAATGGGCATCGCCTGGTATCCAGTCCGGCCAGCCGGTCAAGAGGTCTGCAACCTGAATAGAATGTATACAAATAAGGAGGTGGTCAAGGACGCATATAGTCCGGAAGGCTATCCCGGTTAAATGCGCCGCCTGGCGCGGATCGCGGCAAACCCGCCCATCAGCATCAGAAGAAGCGGTGCTGCCGCGCCCGGGATACCGCCGGCCGTGCAGCCGGAGCCGCCGCCGTGTCCACCTTCGTCAACACCCGTCGTCGTGTCAGTCGTGTTGCCGTTGTCGGTGCCGACCGCGACATCGACGCCCGCGTCGGCCGCGGTGTCAGGTTCAAGGACATCCGGTTCAACCGTGTCCTGCCCGACGATGGTATCGGTTTCGATCACGTCGGTCGCCGCTTCGGCAGTGTCGGGGATCGGATCCAGCCCCGGCACCGGCATGTGCGCGCGCACGTTAGGTGACACCCCGCGGACCCCGGCCGGATTCAGGGGCAGGTACCGCCCCATCCAGTACGCGGCAAGCAGGTCGCCACCCGGGTTCAGGCGAAGTCCGCCGCCGCCATTGACTTCGAACGGGTCGGAGCGCGCGTCAAAGTTCGACGGGGGCCTGATTGACGGATCCAGCGCGATGCCGGATACATTGCGGCCACCGCGGTTCACGCCGTTTTCCAGTTCAATGATGGTTTCATTGTCGATCGCCAGGCACTGCAAGGCCTCGATTTCAGCGGCGTCGCAGTTTTCAACCAGGGGGTTCAGGTATGGCCCCAGCGGGAATCCGCCAAGCAGCGCGGCAGTTTCGTCGGCCAGCGCCCTGTCGACCCCGCGGTCGGTGATGCCCATCCACACCAGGTTGAAGAACGGCTGTTTCGCCACCTTCGCGGTCCGGGTGACGCCTTCGCGGTTCCACCAGCGCTGTTCCAGGAAGTTTTCCAGCGGCCCGGCCACGGCGTCGTCGGATTCGGTGTACAGGGCAAGCCAGATACCGGTGGCGGCCATGTTCACGTTCGAAAAATTCGTCTTGCGGTCCGCGTAGATGTAATCCAGCACGGCCCATTCGTCGACCGACCGATCCATCATTTCCAGATACCCGCGGTTGCCCATCAGTTCTTCGTAAATGTATGTTTCGACCGCTTCGTCGCCTGTGACGTGGAAGAGCCCCTTCATGATCCCGAGGGCCAGCGTCAGGTTGAAGATGTTGTACGAACCGCCGTCTTCAGGGACATACACCTTTTCCATCGAATACGGGTTCAGGTCGTGGAACATCGTCGGGCGTCCGTCGGTGTCCATGATGATCAGGTCGTATTCGCCCACGCCTGCCGGGCCTTCCATTTCCGAAATTTCCCGCTTGACCATCAGCATCTGCGCGGTGGCCAGCGCGTCGGCACGCATCTGCTCGACGATGGACTGATCGATGTCTGGGTCGCCGACAGCGGCGTCGTAAAGAAGAACCATGGCGAATATCTGCCCGACAAGCTGGTCCTTGGAACAGGAATCGATCCAGATCCATGTGTTGGCCGGGAGCTCGCCCTTTGAGTTGTCTTCGCGCCACGTGCCGTTGTCCTTCGGGGCCGGCAGCGGGTTGCCGTCGACATCGGTGAAAGGCACGAGCGTTCGTGGGTAGTCGGGAATGTCAGGGCTTTCAGGGTTTTCGTCGACAAGCCGCTGTATTCCGCGCGCGACCGCCCCCGGGGTTCCCGTCACCGCCCAGAACACGTGCTGGTTTTCGATGGCCCTGACGACATCAATTCTGGCGGCGGCCAGCGCTTCGGGCGAAGCGCCGTCACGTTTCATGGTCATGTACTTGAAGGCTGTGCCGGCAGCCGCCACGCCCCCGAACATGCCGAGGTCACCGTGTTCTTCGTAGTTCGTGAACATGTCGTATGGGTGACGTCCGGTGACCGCTTCAACGTCTTCCGATTCTGACTGGTCAAGGAAAGTCGAGATCGCCTTGGCGTCATCGACCGTCTTCAGGTTGGCTTCCAGTGCCCAGCCGAAGGGCAGGGCCAGGAAGCGGTAAAACGCGCGATCCTGGCGCTGAACGCTGGTGTGCATCGCGTCGTACGAAGCGGCCGGGAAGATAGGTTCGGCCACCGCGGCGGCCGGAACCAGGATCAGGGCAAGCAGAATCGACATCGGAACTTTGCGCATGTTTTTCCCCAGTGCGGCATCGGCCGCCAAATTCACATTGCAGGAACGCGGGAAGAACGGATTCGATGGACAGGTCCGCGCCACACCTACGGGATGTCGCGGCGAAATGTCCGTCAGTGCCGACCGCGGCCCCTAGTCCAGGGCCATTGCCTTCCGGCGTCCGCGGGTCGGTGCGACCGGTTCTTCCGGTTCGAGCGGCTCCAGGACCACCGGCTTCGGCTGGTTTTTCGCGGCAATGGCCCGCCCCGCGGCAGACATGCCCGATTCCGCCGACGCCTTTTTCCTGGATTTTGCGTTCGGTCCGAGCATTCCCAGCGCGGACTGGACAACCTTCCTGAAGCAGGCGGTGCAGTAGTGTTCCCAGGATTCGTGGGTGTGCAGGACATCCAGCACGTCACCCAGGTAGTCCTTCGAGCAGGGAATCTTGCCCAGCCTTTCGATGGCGACCGTGAATTCTTCGGTCGTCATCCTTTCGCCGTCATGTTCCCCTTCCGTGTGGAAAATCGTGACCGGTTCCCCGATGTCCTTTTTTCCGCAGCGGTCACAGTCGAAGACTATTCTCTTCATTCCGTCCTCCTCGATGCCGAATTTTCGCAGGTATTCCTGCGGTGTGGTACCGTTTTTCTGAAAGAAATCCCAGAATTCGCGACAGAACTGAGGCTCGGTGCAGTTGCGGCAGCAGGCCGCGACAAGACGGAAGAACTTCCCCCCGCACAGAATCCGGTCAGTCGGGATGATGGTGGGGTCGCCGTCCATGCCGGGAATCCTAGCAGAAAGACACCGCAAATTAAGGGCGAAAATCAGGCATTCGACAGGAATCCGCCTTCGCTCATCGCGGCGCGATGAGCTTCGGGGTGACAGGTCCGCGGGGCTTCGGCGTGACAGGTCCGCCGGGTTTCTGCGTGACAGGTTCGCGGGGTATGGGCGTATTCAGTCCGTTCAGCCCTTGGTAACGGAGATCTTGTCGTTGCTGAACGATTGCTGGAGCTGGCCCGAGAAAGGTTCGGCCAGGCCGAAGGCGCGCTGCAGGAAAGGCAGGAGCATGCTGATCGTAAGGGTCATCTGGTCCTTGCGCATGATTTCGGGGTCGTTGTCGGTCACGGCGCCGATGCCGCCGCCGTAGTACATCTGGTGGTCGGTGAAGAGGCTGTGGTTGCCGCCCTTGATTTCGACCTTCCACCTCGGCGAATTGAATTCGTCGTATGAACTGTCCGCGAAGGAATTGTTGGCTATCTTGTCCAGGTCGCCGTAAAACGCCATGAAGCTGGATGCACCGATATCCTGAAGTTTCGCCGACGGGGCGATGGCCACCGCCGCGATCGCCAGGTTTTTGATGGCCGAGCCTTCTTCCTTCACGGCCGCCGCGCTGAGTGTCAGTGCGCCGCTGCCGAAAACGATCCAAGCCATCTTGTCGCTGGTGTGGACGCCATCAAGCACCGCGTGACGCGTGCCCAGATCGGCGTTGACGAAACCGGGCACCGTGTTGATTACGCGCAGCAGATGCGCCTCGGCGTTTTCCGTGTCGACTTCAGCCTTCAGGCTGACCGTCACGATGCCCCACGATGCCAGGATCTGACCGATGTAATCGAAGTTCAGGAACGGGACGGACACATCGGCCCCTTCGGGGATGATAATGGCCACGGGATAAGTGCCCGCCACGGCCGGCCGCCTGATGGAGCCGCATTCGGCGGGGTAGTAAATCCTGACGTCGTCGCTGACCAGGTCGACGTATCCGGCCGCGTACTGACCGACTTCGCCCAGCACGCCCGCGCTGCCCGTGGCCGGAGGAGTCGAGTCGTCGCAGGGCAGTTCGCCAAGGTTGCCGTTGTAAATGAATTCTTCAGTGAATTTCTGGTAAACCGGCGTGGCCTGCTGGAACACGACACCGACCTTGCCGCCTTCGTTCGGGACCGGCCCGATGATCCGGTGAGGGCTGATGGTCGAATGCACAAGCGTTGAACTGGCGACCAGCGAACCGCCGATGTCCGCGCGAACCGTGGTGTTCATTGTGTCGTACCTGAAGCGGCTTCCGTCAATCACCACGAAATCGCCGTAACCGCCCTCCGGCGGCTTGAACGTGAACAGATCCTCGTTGCCGACGATCAGCGGGTACGAACTGCGTTCCTCGCAGCGTCCGAGCGCCAGGTCGCAGACTTCGTAAGGCTGGCAGTCATCAAGGGAATTGCATTCGAAGTACGGCGGGACGTAGGTGTCTTCCGGTCCGAGATCGGGCTGGCCGGGATCGTAACCAGTGTCAACCGGGCCTTCGTCCGCGGCGGTATCCGGGGTGCCTTCGTCCGTGGTGTCGGGCTGGCCTTCATCGGTCGTCACGACGTCCGGACGGACATCGCCCGTCGTATCCCCGGCGTTTGTGTCCTGGTTGCCGAAGTCGGGAAGGATCAGGTCCTGCGTCACCATGGAGTCTTCGGGCGTTTCGCCGCCACCGCAGCCGGACATGGCCAGGACCGAAATGCCGGCAATCGCAAGCATCGCAATAAGTCTGCCGTTCATCAGCGCATACCTCATTGAACCGGGGTTAGTAAAACAGGGCCCTAGATTAATGGTTGTCGAAGGTTGTTTCAACCTGCAAGAACTGTTTCAGCCCGCGCGAAATCGCCGGAAAGGCCCGAAAAACAAACGGAATGCCATAAATCTGTGCGAGAGGGGGGACTCGAACCCCCACGCCGAAGCACTGGAACCTAAATCCAGCGTGTCTGCCAGTTCCACCACTCTCGCGTTTCAAAAAATATCTTCGCCATCCCGATCGTTCACCCGATCTCCGAGGCCCGACCAACGGGAGGGCCGTTCAACACCGTGAACCCATGGCCAACGGCCGTGGGATATCGTCAACCTTGCACACTACGAATTCCACATTATCGGTTGCCGATGTTGTCGTCCGGCGTGTCGAAGATATTATCGTAGTTCAGGTCTTCAAACACTTTTGACGTGTCGATGCCTTTCGCGGCGACCTGGAATTCATCGAACGCCCTTCGCGCGAACGCGATCAGTTCTTCCCGGGAACCGGAAAAGACCAGATCCTGCGCGACGCCGTGGGCCTTCGCGATGTTGAAATCGATGTGTCGCATCGCCTCCGGCGGCATGCCGTATTCGACCATCAGATCCTGAAGTTCCCCGGAATCCATGCCGTAATGCGCCGCCAGCGAATGAACGTTGAAGAACTTGGCGACGAAGTCCCTGTCCAGACCGAGGTAGTAACCACAGAATATCTGGAATGCGTCGGGTTTCATGACGTTTCCCCAGGATGCCCTTCCGGCGAGGATAACCCGACTTTTCAGTCAGCCGGAAATTTATGGCCCTGATTTTCATGGCGTTGGCCCAATTGAAGTGCCCTGCGTCCAGACATGCGTTAATATCTGGCGGAATCCGGGTCTTTCCCCGGACTTCGCGCAATCGCGCATCAGGAGGCTTAATGGCCCGGAAGACCAAAATGATCGCCCTTTACGGCAAGGGCGGGATCGGGAAATCGACTGTCGCTTCTAACCTCAGCGCGGTCCTGGCCAGCAGGGGGCTCAAGGTCCTGCACGTCGGGTGCGACCCGAAGGCGGATTCGACCAGGACGCTTCTTGCTTCCGACAGCGGACTGACGACGGTCATCGACAGGCTTTCGAGTTCAATCGAGTCCGCGGACGAAATCGTTTTCAAGGGCAGGCTGGGGCTTGACTGCATCGAATGTGGCGGACCTGAACCGGGGGTCGGTTGCGGCGGTCGGGGCGTCGCCCGCATGTTTGAGGTTCTGGACGAACTGGACCTGATCGAACAGGGCAATTATGACGCCGCAATCTTCGACGTGCTTGGCGACGTTGTGTGCGGAGGTTTTGCCGCCCCGCTGCGGCAGGGCCGCGCGGACCTCGTGTACATCGTGGTCAGCGACGGCGTCATGGCGCTTTACGCGGCCAACAACATAGCCAAGGCGATGAAGCGTTTCGCGACCAACGGCATCGGGCTGGGCGGCCTGATCCTGAATTCGACCGGGCCGGAAACCAACGTTGAAGGCATGCACAGGTTCGCCGAACGCATCGGGACGAAGATAATCGCGCAGATCCCGCGCCACCCCGTGATAAGCAGGGCGGAAATCGCCAGTATGCCGGTGATTGAATTTGAGCCCGGTTCCGAGGTAGTGGCGATCTTCAACAGTCTGGCCGACACGATGATTTCGGATTCGCCCGGCGCGCACCCGGTGCCGACACCGCTGACCGACCGTGAATTCGATGACTTCGTCAAGGAGATACTCGGTGCAGCCGTTTGACGAAATGAACTTCGCAAGGCCGTGGATCGAGGGTGTGGCGGTTGTCGCGAACCTGGTTTCCGACGCCGTGTTCCAGGTCGGTGGCGTTTCGGCCGTCGACGTGGATTCGGCTGTCGCCGCCGTCGCCGGGCATGACAGGACGGTATCCGCAACGCTGGCCGCGCGGCTTATCGTGTCCACCGACGCCGCACTGCGACCTTCCGGTCCCGGCGCCGACTGGTCGGACGGTTTCGGGGACGCGCTTTGCGCGCTTGCCGGTTCGGTCGACTTCGGACAGACAAAAAAATCCCCATACGCCGTGGCCGTGGTCGGGTTGCCGATTACCCGTAACGAATGGGATTGTCGGGCGGATGTCGCCGAGGTGTCGCGCCTGGTTTTCGACGGAATGGGGCTGACGGTCGCCTGCTGCTGGCCCGCGCCTGGAACATGCGCCGACCTGTCCCTGGTGGCCAGGGCCGGCACACTGCTGGCGCTTCCGGATGGACGTGCCGCGGCCAGGTTGATTTCGGCGCGGACTGGCGCGGCGGTGGTGGATGTGGATCTGCCGCTGGGGTTCGACGGCACCGTGCGGTTCATGAACACGGCCGCAGCGGCGCTGGGAAGGGGGCCGCGGACCGCCGAATATGTCCAGGCGGAACTGCGGCGCGTGACGCCGCGATTCGAATGGGTGGTACCGCACAGCCTGCTGCACCGGAGGGTCAAGCTGGTCGGGTCGGCCACCTTTGTCGCGGCGATGTGGGATTTCCTGCTTGAGGTCGGTTGTGACGTATGCGGCGCCGCATTGGCCGGCGGGATCGCGAGGGGGATCCCCCTGCCGGGCAACGACGACCCGGAACCGGATGAACCGGTGAACATCGTGATCGGTAATGCCGACGCCGCGGACTGGTGCTCCACGAACAGCGTGCCTTTCCTCGAGTCCGGGTGGCCATGCCGCGGGGCGCATTCCTTCTATCCGAGGCCTTCGCTTGGTTTCGACGGTGCGGCGGCGATCCTTCAGGATGTCGTGAATCGCATGAATTTATTCGAAATACTGGGTAGTTGGAAACACACTGTCAGCACCGAAGCAGCTCTGCAACAGCATACCAGCCAGGGGCACGTTTCTTCAGGGATTCGCCCAGCTTGACGGCGCCTTCGGCGAGGCCGGCCCGCGATCCGGCCCGGTGGCATATCTCGATCTGGTCGTTTTTTCCCAGGAAATACACGGTGTGCGTTCCGACCACTTCGCCGCCCCTGGCCGAAGCGATTCCGACTTCGTCATTCCTGCGCGGTCCGGTTCTTTCGATTGCCGGTTCCAGGCCGGTTTCACCAAGGGCGCCTGCGATGCTCAGCGCGGTGCCAGACGGCGCGTCCTTCTTGTGTCGGTGGTGCATTTCAACAATTTCGACATCGTAGTCGTCGCCAAGAATCCTGCGGGCGGCCAAGGTCAGTTCGGTCAGGCAGAAGACGCCGACGCTGGTGTTTGACGCGACGAGCACAGGAATACGGACGGACAGGGACTTGAGCAGGTCGATGTCTTCAGCGCCCAGCCCGGTGGTGCCGACGACCAGTGCCGCGTCGCGCTCGGCGATGGCCATGGCGAATTCCCGTCCGCCGCCCGCCGCGCTGAAATCCAGCCCGACATCCACGGTGGCCGGCATGTCGCCGGGGGTGGCGATGAGCGCGAGCCTTTCCTTCCCGGTGTCGATCTCGAGGCCGATATCGGGGTGCCCCGGAACCTCCAGCAATGCCGCTATAGAATGTTCGGACGATTGGGACAGGATCGCCGTGATCATCTGTCCCATCCTGCCCCGCGCGCCGTTGATTGCGAAACGCATGATTCCAGCCCCCGGTTGTCTGTCCCGTCCGGGGCCATGGAGCCCCCGGCCGCCCAATGATAGCGCGGATCTTCAACACGTCGACATTTTTGGACAACCGGGGTCGTTCGATTGACAAGGGGCGGCAATAACAGTAAAAACGACTGCCCGCGGGCCGACCGCCCGTGGCGGATCCGGTTCATGGTGAACCCGACCTGATTGAAAGGGGAACCCGAATGTCGAAAGCGAATTTCCTTTTTTCTTCGGAATCGGTGACGGAAGGCCATCCCGACAAGGTCGCCGACCAGATTTCCGATGCAATACTTGACGCTATCATCGAGCAGGACAAGGCATGTCACGTGGCGTGCGAAACGCTGGTCACGACCGGCATGGCGCTTGTCGCCGGCGAAGTCACGACGGACTGCTGGGTTGATATTCCCGCCGTCGTTCGCAGGACCATTGAAGAAATCGGATACACCGACCCGTCGATGGGCTTCGAAGCCTCGACGTGCGCGGTTCTTACGTCGATCGACAAGCAGTCGCCCGACATCGCCATGGGCGTTGTCCGTGGTGCCCCGGAAGAGCAGGGCGCCGGCGATCAGGGCATGATGTTCGGCTATGCCACCAACGAAACCCCGGAACTGATGCCGCTGCCGATCGTCCTGGCTCACCGCCTGACGAAGCGCCTGGCCGATGTCCGCAAGGATGGGACGCTTGATTTCGTCCGCCCGGACGGAAAATCCCAGGTTTCGGTCAGGTACGAAGACGGGCGCGCGGTCGGGATCGACGCGATCGTGGTTTCGACGCAGCACAAGGACACAGTCACGCACGCGCAGATTTTTGAAGGCGTGTTTGAAGAAGTCATCCGCAAGGTCGTCCCGGTGGAACTGGTCAGGCCCGACACCAAGGTGTTCGTGAACCCGACCGGCCGCTTCGTGATTGGCGGCCCGATGGGCGACTGCGGCCTGACGGGACGCAAGATTATCGTCGACACATACGGCGGAATGGGGCGTCACGGCGGCGGCGCGTTTTCCGGCAAGGATCCCAGCAAGGTCGACCGCAGCGCGGCTTACTACGCCCGTTACGCGGCCAAGAACATCGTGGCCGCCGGACTGGCCGAACGCTGCGAACTCCAGGTCGCGTACGCCATCGGCGTTGCCGAACCTGTGAGCCTTCTGGTCGATACGTTCGGGACCAACAAGATCCCGGAAGAACGTATTGAAGCCCTCGTCAAGAAGCATTTCGACTTCAGGCCCGGCAGGCTCATCCACGAGCTGGGACTGCTGAACCCGGTTTACCGCGCCACGGCGGCGTACGGTCACTTCGGCCGCGATGGCTTCTCCTGGGAGAAGACGGACAAGGCCGCCGCGCTCCGCGCTGAAGCGTTCTGACGGGTTGCCCGGGGCACACGGCGCCGGTCCCGCGGTTCGGACATCTCATATTTCCTCAAGTTCATGGAATTTTTTGGTTCTGGCTGATTGCCAGAAGGCTTGGAATATGTTAATTAGCGTTCGCATTTTTTTTGGGCCCTCCATAACGAATGAGGCAATGAATGTCAGGTCATAGCAAATGGGCAACCATTAAGCACAAGAAGGGGAAGCTTGACGCCCAGCGCGGCAAGATCTTCACCAAGCTGATCAAGGAAATCACGATCGCTGCCAGGATGGGTGGCGGGGACCCCGAAGGGAACCCCAGGCTCAGGCAGGCCATATTGACCGCAAGAGGGCAGAACATGCCCTTCGACAACATTGACAGGGCCGTCAAGAAGGGTACCGGCGAACTCGAAGGCGTCATGTATGAAGAAGTGACGTACGAAGGGTACGGGCCGGGCGGCGCCGCCGTCATCGTCGACTGCCAGACCGACAACAAGAACCGCTGCGTGTCCGAAATCCGTCGCGCGTTCCAGAAGGCCGGCGGCAACATGGCGGGACAGAACGCGGTCGCGTGGTCGTTCGACCTGAAGGGCCTGATCGAAGTCGATCACGCCGGCGTCGAAGAAGAAAAGATCATGGAAGCCGCGATTGAAGCGGGTGCTGATGACGTCGAAGACGCTGAAGAAATCTTCGAAATCACCACCGCCCCCAGCCAGTTGATGGCCATTGCGGATTCCCTGAAGGCCAGCGGTTTCAACGTCACTTCCGCCAAGCTCGCCAAGATTCCGCAGAACCTGATGCGCCTGACCGGCAAGGAAGCCGAACAGATGATCCGGTTCGTGGAAACCCTGGAAGACCTGGACGACACCCAGAACGTCTGGTCCAACCTGGACGTTGACGAAGAGGAAATGGCAGCCCTCATGGAGTGAGCTGACCGATGCCTCGAATTCTTGGAATAGACCCCGGAAGTCGCAAGACCGGATACGGTGTCATCGAAGGCACGTGGGGAAGTCTCACGTGCATCGACTATGGCGTGATCCGGCTTGACACGACCAGGGACAAGACCCCCGACGACATTGCCGACCTGCTTGGCGAAGACCCGTCGCAGTCCGTCGCGTCGCTGACCGCGCGCATGGTTGAACTGTACCGGCGGATCGATGAAATAATCCGCAGCCACAATTGCGATTGCGCGGCCCTGGAACGCGTCTTCGTCGCCAAGAACGCGGATTCCGCGCTGAAGCTCGGGCACGCCCGCGGGGTTCTTCTGCTGGCGGTCGGCAACGCCGGCCTTCAAGTCCACGAATATTCGCCCGCCCAGGTCAAGAAGTGCGTCGCCGGCAACGGACGCGCGGAAAAAGCCCAGATGATGTCCATCGTGCCAGCAATCCTCGGTATCGACAAAAAACCGCCCGAAGACGCCGCTGACGCCCTCGCCATTGCCATGACACATGCTATGCTTGGCGGCGAAAGGGCGCTTTATCTTGATTCGATCAGGTGACCATCCTGGTGCGCGGGGGTTTGAATGATTGGCCGTTTGAAGGGCAGGCTTGTGTCGTGCGAGGCGGGAGTGGCCGTGGTCGACGTCGGCGGCGTCGGGTTCGACGTGATTGTCGACGCGCAGACCGCCCTTGACCTCGGGATGCCGGGCGACGCGGTCACGCTGTCGATCCGGACCGTCGTCAGCGAAGACGCCATCAGGCTTTTCGGGTTCTTCGACAACACGTCCCGCGACGTGTTCGACATGCTGCGCAACGTCAGCAACATTGGTCCAAAGATGGCGATCGGCATCATGGGCGGCCTGCCGCTGCACGTGATGGTCCAGGCGGTCCGCGAAAAGGACATCCGGCTTCTGGCGACGATCAGCGGTGTCGGCAAGAAGACGGCCGAACGGCTTGTGATGGAGCTGGGCGACAAGTTCATGGCCCTGCCGATAGTGGCCCCGTCGATATCGTCCGCGGTCGCTCCGACGGTGGTAAGCGACCTGCGTTCGGCGCTGGCGAACCTCGGGTACAACCCGCGCGATGTCGATGCGGCGATCAGGTCGCTGGACCCGGTCAGTCCGGATGCGAAACTGGAAGACCTGGTGATGGCCGGGCTGGCCTGGCTTAGTTCAAGGTAAGGAGACGCGATGGCGGACACGACCGGAAGGATTGCAACGCCCGAAAAGACCGACGAAGAGGTCATGGAAGCATCGTTGCGTCCGAAGACCCTGGACGAATTTGTCGGGCAGGACGCGCTGAAGGCCAAGCTGAAGGTGTTCGTCGAAGCCGCCCGCAAACGTGGGGAAGCGCTTGATCACATCCTGCTGTGCGGGCCGCCCGGTCTTGGCAAGACCACGCTGGCGTACATTCTGGCGCGCGAGCTTGGCGTGGACATCAAGCAGACGTCCGGCCCGGCGCTTGAAAAGAAGGGCGACCTGGCGGGCATCCTGACGAACCTCGCCCATCGCGACGTCCTGTTTATCGATGAAGTCCACCGCCTGAACACCGTGGTTGAAGAAAACCTGTACCCGGCGATGGAAGACTTCAATTTCGACGTCATCATCGGCGAAGGCGCCCATGCGCGGTCGATTAAGCTGAAGCTGAAGAAGTTCACGCTGATCGGTGCCACGACCCGGTCCGGCCTGTTAACGTCGCCGATGCGCGATCGCTTCGGCATCGTTGAACGCCTGGAACATTACCCGGTCAAGGACCTGACGACCATCGTCGGCAGGTCGGCGAAGATACTGGGTGTCGAAATCGAAGACGGCGCCGCCCACGAACTGGCTGCCCGTTCCCGCGGTACGCCGCGAATCGCGAACCGGCTGCTTCGCCGCGTGCGCGACTTCGCCGAAGTCGAAGGCGACGGCCGCATCACGCTGGCGATTACCAAGTCCGCGATGATTCGCCTTGACGTTGACGACTTCGGGCTGGATTCGTCGGACCGCCGTTACCTGCTGTGCATCATCGACAAGTTCGGCGGCGGCCCCGTGGGCGTCGAAACCCTGTGCGCAGCCCTTTCCGAAGAACGCGACACCATCGAAGAAGTGTTTGAACCCTTCCTGATCCAGGAAGGCTTTGTCCAGCGCACCCCCCGCGGCCGCGTCGCCACCGACCGCGCCCGCCAGCACCTCCACCGCGCCGTCCCGCCGGGTGCGGGTTCGCTGCTGTAAAACTTTCGACATTCCCGAATGCGCTTCGTTAGGGCGAATGTAATTCGCCCTTTCCGGACGTACGTCCCGGGTGACGGGCACCCTCTGCGCCGCCTGCGGGTGTACGCCCGCTGATCGGAACAGGCGAACTCCTCGGGTCCTTGCGGATAGCGCGATGAAAACGTTATTTGACTGATGAAATTGCCTGTTCGAAGGCGTCAGATCGCTTCTTGCAGGTTGAGCACACGCGTCCGAGTTCGTAGACGGAGAGGCGATCGCCGCAGACATCACAAAAGCCCAATGACTTCGTATTCTTGTCGCGCCTCTTAACCTTGTCGATGGATGCCAGAACTTCTTCCTCCAGTGACCTCCATCCGCTCACGTCAAATGACCCATGCAGGGAAACCTCTATCTCGGACTTGCCATATTGCAGGTACTCCTGAACCCTTTTTGTCTGATCAAGGGTCACAGCACTCCGCAACAACGAACGAACCTTGTCGAAAAACCGATGCTCAATCTCTTCACATTCTTTTGCGTGTTCCCTGTCCAATCGTTCTTTCGCGAGCCGCTCCCGCTCCAGCTCGGCAACCCGTTCGCGTTCAACGGCCGCCAGCCGCTCCCTTTCAATCGCCGCAGCTTTTTCCTGCTGCAGTTGTTCCCAGGCCAGCCGCTCCCGCCTGAGCCTTGCTGCGGCCGACTCAATCGCCGTCGTAACCTTGTCCCGTTCACCTGGACACCGATCGAAATACTCGATGAGATCAATCAGCCCCCAGTTCCCAGAAAGCATGCTTCGCCAACGATCCAGGATTTCATGACAATCACGTATCTCACTGAATTCTGCCGACATCTCTTCTGCATGGCTCAGGGCGTCTTGAACCCTGGGTTGCAGGCGGCCGAAAACCTCTCTGCGATAGGCATCCATAAAGTCGTTCAGCTTTGCCTCATGCTTTCTGAAGTCGTTGTCCGCTACGGCCTTGACGATGTATCCCCTGTCCATCTCAATTGCCCGACGCAGGAACGGCAGAGCCTGCTCAACTTCGCCGGAAGCCATGTTTATTTTGGCAATCTGGAAGACGGCTTCGCCAAGTCTTCCGTGCAGCGCGACGGCCTGTTCGGAATACTTCAATGCGTCCGCCAGTTTTCCTTGCAGAAAGGCGCTCCAGCCAGCTGACATAAGGGCGGTGGCGGCGTCCGCAGGTCTGTCAACTCTCGCATAACGCCCGGCGAGCAGGAAGGACTGCTCTGCGGCCGCCAGATCAATCAAATCGAGATCACATCCAAAAAAGCCCAGGCGAATAACGCCCTGCATCTGGTGAAAACGCCACTCCAGCTTGTATCCCGGTGACGTGATGTCTCCGTTAATCGCTTTGTCCAAGGCGTCCAGACACTCAACGTAAAGTCCTTGCCGGAACGCATCGCGCGCGATCTCAAACTGGTTATAGGCCCATGTCTGGACGGGCGTCTTCGCAATTTGAACGAGTTCTTCAAGTGTTTGCCGCATGCCTCCAAGGGTTGTCAGCACGTGACCAAAGCCCCACTGAAAACTTGAATTCAGTTCCGCGATTCCGCCAGCCATGTCCTGCATATGCCGGGACGCGAGCGCCACTTGTCTTTCAAGCTGCTCCGTCGCACCTATTATGTTCTGAGTCTGTTCGGATATGCCGCCAACCAATTCATCAGAAAAATCATGACGAATCAGGTAGTTCTCCCACGTCTCATCTGCTGTCCACTGTCTGGGCATGTGTAATCCTCAAAATGTTTTACAACTGGCATCGGCGCTGGTTGAGTTTGCCACTTAAGGCGTAACAGTCAATAGGACTATAGAAACGCATGTGCGGCCAGCCGGGCAACATCCCGCACGCCCCGATCGCCGGGCGTACACCTTGGGGCGGCGCAGAGGGTGCCCGTCACCCGGGGCCCTGTCGGAGGCGGCGACACCTTGCCGGGCGTAATGTCAGTCGCCGCCGAGACAGGAGCGCGCGACATGGGGCGGGCTTCATGCGCGACGCGTGCCCCGGGGATGGGTACCCCGAGCCGCCCCGGCGAACGAAGTGAGCCGATACTGCGTCAGACGTGGGGCGTACATCTCCTGCTGATTCCTGTCCGGAAGTCCCGAATTCCACGATTTCCTTACCATCCGGTTCCAATCATTCCGTAACGACCGGGCCTGTTTGCCGAATACATGTCCAGCCTGAACTGCACAGGCGAAATCCGCTGACAGGTACTTGAAGTGGTACCTTGAAGGTGTCAAAATGTACAACGAAAAACGTAAGCCCCACTACGGATTGAAAGATGGAAGGAAAAACGATTTGTCACGAGTGTGGTGCGGAAATGATTCCCGATGTCCGTTGTGAAGAACTGACCTACAAGGGGCATCGCGTGATGATTGAATTGCGTGGCTGGTATTGCGGCGGCTGTTCCGAGGCGTTGTATGTCCTGGAGGAGGCTGGCAGGCGCATGGAGGCCTTCACGGCACTGAGGGCGAAAGTGGACGGTGTTCTTACACCGGGCGAGGTTTCACGCATCAGAAGGAAGCTGGGACTTTCCCAGCGAAAGGCGAGCGCCCTGCTTGGTGGTGGCCCGCGTTCGTTTCAGAAGTATGAAAGCGGTGTCGACTGGATAACCCGCTCGATGGCCAACCTGTTGCGTCTGCTTGACAACGATCCCAGTCGCTTGAACGAACTGATTCCACGGCAGTGATGGCTCCCGGAAGCGTCAATCCAGGCTGCGGCCGCCGTCGACGGGGAGGATGGCGCCGGTGGTGTGAGGGGCGTGGTCAACAAGGAACAGGACGGCGTCGGCGACGTCGGATGGCTGGCCGATGCGCCCCATCGGGATTCGGGAAATCACTGCGTTGCGGAGGTCCTGGTCTTCGTCGTCGCGGAACAGGACGGTGCCCGGGGCTATGGCGTTGACGCGGATGTCGGGGGCCCAGGCCTTGGCCAGCGAGCGCGTCAGCATGACAAGGCCGGCCTTGGAAACGCAGTACGGCACATGGTTGCGGAAGGGGCGATCGGCCGCGACGTCGGCGATGTTGACGATGCTGGCGCCGGGCTTCATCAGTTCACGCGCGTTGATGCAGCACATGTACGGCGCTTTCAGGTTGGTGCCGATGAAATGGTCGAAGTCGGCTTCGGTCAGTCGGTCCGGGGGTGTGACGCCGAAAACGGCGGCGTTGTTCACCAGGACGTCCAGCCGGCCCGTGGTCGTCCAGATCGTATCGAACATCGAACGAAGTTGCGTGCGGTCGGTCAGATCGGCCGTCAACAGCCACGCGTTGCGGCCCGTGGCACGCACCTGCCGAAGGGCGTCTTCGGCGACGGGACCGGGCTTCCTGGCGTGCAGGAAGACGTCACGGCCCGACCTGGCGAGCGCCAGCGCGATCTGCAGCCCGACGCGGACGGTCGAGCCGGTGACCAGCGCGACGCTGTCCTTCATCGGGGTATCGACAATAATTTCGTTCATGGTCGCCCCCGGTTTTCCAGAATGATGAGCCTGGAAGGATTAGAAACCACAAGCGGCGATTCAGTCAACAGCGGGCTGGGCTTCGGACAAGGGGCAGAATCCGGCCACCGCCAGTTCCCACGGGTTGAACATGCGGATCGAACCCCATATCACGTATGTTTCGGCGCGGGCCAGTGGGCTGCAGACGAGCAGATCGCATGGCGTCTGGTCGCTGGATTCATGCCCGCTGCAGCCCACGGTGTTCTGGCCGTCCGTGCCGCGGATGATAATCGGCATGCCGCTGTCCGCGACGTGCAGGCTGGCGGAACATGTGCGGCAGCACTCGTGCGGCGGGCACTGTTCCATCGAACATGTGACAGGCCCCATTTCGACCCCGACGGCCAGCTTCACGAAAACAGGCGCCTGGCCCCCGTCCGAAATCAGCGCGGACACGAGTTCGGGCAATCCGGTCAGTCCGTCAAGCGAGCATTCCTGCGGCGGACGGCAGTAACTGTCGCCCTTGACGAGGCTTTCGCAGGTGAAGCCATCCGGGCAGTCGGTATACGCGTCCGTGCAGGGAATGCGGACCGCGACCAGGTCGGCGATATCTGTCTGGACGTCCGTTGAAACCACGGTGTCTTCGCCGGTTCCGTAATCGGGGGCCTGCGCGTCCTGACTTTCGACAGTGTCGCGCGCGTCGTCGTTTCCCGTTGATTCGGAATCGGTTGCATAGCTGTCGACGGGTGCGACGGCATCCGCCATCGCGGTGTCGGTCGTGGCGCCGTGGTCGCGAAGGATCGTTACGTCATTAAGGAACGCCATGGAATCTTCGGCCGCCAGGGTATCCAGGGCAATCGCGGCGTCGGTGTCATCCAGTCCGGCGTCAAAGACGCCGCAGCCGGGCGAAATGATCATAAGAATGCCGGCTGCTGCGAGAACCGCTGCGATGGTTGCCGATTTGCCCAAGATATCAGTACCTTCAAGGTGACGCCCTCTGTCATTATAGGCAAATCCAAATCAACAAGCACAATTGACGGCTGCTGAATCATCCGACGGAAGTATTTGTGCATCGGGAACGCGGGCGCATCTTCCGTTCCGGTGTTCCAGAACACATAATTCTGTCGGCAGAATAAAGAGGTCCGGATGAGCGGAAAAGATTATTACGCGATACTTGGGGTCGCACGGACCGCTGGGGCCGAAGAACTGAAGAAGGCCTACCGCAAACTGGCGATGAAGTTTCATCCCGATCGCAACAAGGGCGATAAGGCCGCGGAAGAAAAGTTCAAGGAAATCAACGAGGCCTACGCGGTCCTTTCAGATGCTGAAAAGCGTAAACAGTACGACACGTTCGGTGCCGAAGGCTTTGGCCAGAGGTTCAGCCGCGACGACATCTTCAGGGGCTTCGACTTTTCGGATCTGTTCAGCGGGGGCGGTGGCCGATCGCGTGGTGGTTTCAGGACCACGACGATGGGTGGCGGCGGCATCGAGGACATGATTTCACAGCTTTTCGGGATGTCGGGGATGGGCGGCAGGGGCGGGCCGGGCGCCGGCTCGGGCGCGGGCATGGGTGGCGCCCATCAGCGCGGCCAGGACGTGGAACAGTCAGTGAACATCCCGTTGATGGATGCCGTCAAGGGAACCACGCTGAATCTGAAGATTCCTGACCAGGCTGGCAACTGGGAATCGGTGTCGGTCAGGATTCCGCCCGGCGTGGCCTCGGGGTGCAGGTTGCGTGTGCGCGCGAAGGGCGGCGCGTCACCGTGGGGCGGGCAGCGCGGCGATCTGTTCCTGGTGGTCAAGGTCGATGACGACCCGGTCTTCACGCGTTCAGGTGACGACCTTTACTGTGACGTCCAGGTGCCTGTTTCGGTTATGGTCAACGGTGGAAAGGCGGAAGTGACGGTTCTTGACGGGACGAAGACGGTCAAGATCAACCCGGGGACCCAGCCGGGCACACGCATCCGCCTGAAGGGGCACGGTGTGCCGATCAAGGGCGGGGGCGCCGGGGATGTGTTCGCCAGGATCATGCCGGTTTTTCCCGCGACGGTGTCAGCCCGCGCAAAGGAACTGTTCAAGGAACTTGCTGCAGAAGGTTGGTAGATCCGGCCGTATCCGATGTATTAATGATTTTGAACCATGCGGGGGTCCGACATGCGCGCGCCTGTGTTGATAATTGTGTCCGCGGCTCTGATTGCCGGCTTTGCCGCCAGCCCCGGGTGCAAGGACAAGACCCCGTACCCGTCACCTGAAAAGCTGCGCGTCCAGGCTGCGGCGGACGTCGTGACCACACCGGATCCCGGCCGGCCGGAAGCGCTTCCAGCGCGCGCTCTCGCATTTATAAGGACCGCGAAAGGAACCACGGTTGTCGCCGGTCACGATTCCGGTGATGGACTTGTGGTGTCGCAGATTCCCGGTCACGCATGGGCCATGGAAGACGGGTCTGTCAGGGTTGTCAAGGTCGTGTCGCGGACACCTGCCGTGAACACTCCCCGCAAGAGATCTTCGCTGGCCGGACTGGTGATGGAAGAATATCGGCCCGAAGGCGGGGGCGTGAAGACCGTCGACCTTACCCCGGACAGGACCGCGTCGTGGGACGAAACGTCGGGGTTCATCAAGGACGCGGTCGAAGCGGACCCGGAAACGGCCGGCGAGTATTACCACGTTGAAAAGATTGTCGGAATCGGCTCTTCCGGCCCGGTTTCGACGTGGCTGGTCACTGTCGATTCGTGGCTTGGTGGCGCACATCCGTCCAACCCGGTGAAGCTTCTTGTCGTCGATCTTTCCGCCGGCACGGTGGTGGACCTGTCGTCCGGGTTTGCCGGGCGGGATGTGGTCGCGGAAGTGCTTGGCGACCGTTACGAAGCCGCGTGCGTCCGCGACAATTGCGGTGTTGCCCCGATGGAGGCCCTTGGCGGGGCCCCGGTCTGGGTGGTCCTGCTGTGCGCCGCTTTCGGGTCGTGCGAGGGGCAGTACCAGATGGAGTTGATTGCGACGCCGGCAGTGCCAGCTGACGAAGGCAGGCCGGTGCTTGAAGGCCAGATTCTGAATGTCCCCGGTGCTGGAACGGTTGAAAGGGGAGTGGTCGATTACAGGACTTCGGAAGCCCGCAACGTGGCTGTTGTTGAAATGGCCCTTGGCAGCCTGGACGAAGTCGCGTTTCCGTGGACACCGGCAAAGGGCAGGGCGGAGCGGTCAAAGACGCGGGAAGTCCGTTTCTGGATTTCCGGCATGAAGCAGGCCGCGGTGATCGGTCGGCTTCCGGAAGTCCAGTCAGTCCAGTTCATTCCCCCGGGAAAACCGGCGTCGGACGTGCTTTTGTCGCTGAAGGGTGTTTCAAACTAGCGTCAGTCCGTGAATTCACTGTCAGGAACCGCTTGTTCAAGCCTCGCGTCGACCGGGAAGCGTACGGTCTGCTGCATGGTGCCAAGTGCCTGCAGATCGGATATGGCACCGATGGAACGAAGCGTTTCCACAAGAGTCCGCACCCTTGTCATGAACCACGGGGGGACGCGGCCCTCTTCAAGGAATTCGTGATACCTGGCCGGGTTCGGGATGACAAGCACCAGGAACACGGCTTCAAGAACCGAAAGCTGTGACGGGTCCTTCGCGAAGTAGTGTGTTGCCGCTTCCTTCAGGCCCCAGACCTCCGGTCCCCATTCGATGACGTTCAGGTAGAGCTCCAGGATCTTTTCCTTCGGAAGGTTCCGTTCGACCTGCCAGGTTATGAAGGCTTCCTGGAGCTTCCTGGACAGTGTTTTTTCCCGTGAAAGGAACAGGTTCTTGACCAGTTGCTGCGATAGGGTGCTGGCGCCCTGGAAGAAGCCGCCCTTTTCAAGGTTGACCTTGAGCGACCGCTGGATGCCGGCGCGGGAAAATCCCTTGTGCTGGAAGAAGCGGGCATCTTCGCTGATCGTCAGCGCCTTGATGAAGTATTCGGGCACTTCCTCGAAAGGTACCCAGCCCGGCGAGCCCACGCCGATGGTGCGGGTCACGACGTGGTCGCGGTCTTCGATCCTGTGAAGGAAAGTGCTGCGAAGCAGTTCAAGGTTCACGGCCGGACCCAGATCGATGGTGACAAGGTCGGCCATGTCGGGCACGAAATCGAAAACCAGCTTTGACAGGTCAGAAGTGTCGACGTCCAGTTTTACCGTGGCGGCAAATGTTCCGCTGAGCCTGGCGCCGGACAGAACGGGTATGGCTTCGCGCGGAATTGATGCCAGCAGGGATTCGCCCGGCAGTCTTTCGATCCTTCCAGTCAGCATGATACGGGGGGACTCGTTCATCATCGTGCCGGTGAATTCGAACGGCAGTTTGATTTCGCCCAGCGACAGGATGGATTCCTTCATTGTGAGCGTCCCGGCGGGCCCGTCGAAAACAGTGCCACCCGAAAGCCCGAGGTCCACGTTCCGCATCGGCTCCGCCGCGACTTCACGCAGGAATACTGTGGCGTCGCTGACCCCGAACCGGCCGGAAATATCCAGCCGCGGGCCTTGCGCCATCGTCATCACCATGTCGGTGTCGGTCAGGGCGGTCCTGGAATCGGTTTCGAGCCAGGATGGCAGCAGGACCTGATACGGGGCCAGTTTGAGGTTCTTCGCCTTCAGTGCCATCCTGACCGTCCCGTCAGGCCGGATTCCCACGTCGAATTCGTTCAGCGTCGACGGCGATTCCGGGCACTCGAACCTCATCCGGGCCACCAGTTCGCCATCCCCGGCGCGTTCCACCTGGAGGTCCAGATTTGAATATGACTGCGCGGCCTTCGTCGCCTTGTCGCGATCCGCGACATATGTGACCGTCGCCCCGGTTACGCCGATCCTGGTGCCGTCGTATATCTTTGCGATTTCGACAAGACGGCTCCGGGAGGATTCAATCTTTCCAGCCAGCCCTGAAAACAGGCGGGCGATGCGCTTCTGGACCGATTCGGGCGGAAGCGTCGCCGTTGTTCCGTCCGACGCAGGTTCGGCCGTCTGGACCGAAGCCATTACTTCAATGACCGGACGTTTGACCCTGACGTCGGAAACCGTCACCGTACCGGCCAGCAACTTCAACGATTTCGGCACATACTGGGTCATCGAAGCCGGGATCAGATCCAGGGCTGACCTGTCGCCTTCCCGCCGCGCGGACCACTTCACACGGATTTCATCCGCGCGTATCCCCGCTGGAAACCTCGTGGAGCCCGGCAGTACCGCCACAGGCGAAATAAGACTTATTTCGCCGCGCCGCCATTGAATGCCGCCGATTCCAACGTCAACCCCGCGGATGTTTCGTGTCAGTGGCGGGGTTATTGTCGCCGCGACGCGGGAAATCTTTCGCGCCGATTCCATGTCCGCGGTAATTTCAATGTGCGATGTCGTCCCGGCACCGTCAGGCAGGACGGCCATCTGTACCACGACCTTCTTCGAGAAGGCGTCCATGGTGTCGGGGTCGGGCCCGAGCGACGCGGCCCCGCCCTGGACGACGCCCGAAAACAGGGATGTGAATATGGAGCCGGTGATTTTCGCAATCGTGACGTCGGGCATCGGCGTGCCCTTCCTGCCACGTTTTGCCACGGGGGCTTCATCGGCATGCTGCCCGGCCACGATTTCCGGGGCGCCGGACGGGCCCGCGAGCCTGCCGGCCATGCCAGCCAGGTCAAACGGATTGTTGAGCGTGCCGGCCTTGACGTCCAGGTGTTCGACGGCCACCTTCGTGATGCGGCGTCCTCCGATGATCATGGCAAGAGGATCGACCTCGATCCTGATTCCGTCCGCCCGGACTTCGATTCCGGTCCCGTCAACGAAAGTCATCGTCGGAACGATCAGTGTACTGGCGCCGGCAATGGAGATGTCGCCGTGAGTGACGCTGCCCTTGAGCGACGCGGCCGCGCGGTCGATGCGCGAAGATGCCATTTCACGGATCGCGAAAGGCAGCAACAGCGCGGTCAATCCGACGACGGCACACAACACGACCGTTGCGATTATGATTTTTCTGCGATTTGACAACGGGTTTGGCGGTTTGAGCCTGGGGCCCGGAGGATTCACGCGCTATTCCCCGGATTCGCCGCCGCTGCTGGTAGCCGCCCAGGCGATCAGCCCGATCAGCGCACCGGCGAGAACGACGCCGCCGGTAATGCCGAGAGCCCACTTCCATGTGCTGACCAGTTCGACTTCGCCGCCATCCTTCAGTCCGTCACGGGCGAGGATGTAGTCGCGGTCGGAAGCGACGAGCTGCGATTCGGTCATCTTGAAGTTGAAGGGGGTTATCGGAACCCGCTTGCCACCTTCGGTTTCGACAAACAGCCTGGTGTCGTCCTTGACGACGACCTGCTGGCCCTTTTCGTCGGTGACCGTAACGGAGTCACCCTGTTCGGGCGGCGCCTGCAGGGTTTCCAACTGCGATGTCGGAATCCTGTATGTGTTGTAGCAGCCAAGAGCCAACATGCTGAAAACGAGGGCCATCGAGACAAGACGCTTCATCAGGTACACTCCAGCTTATACCCAAGGTACGGCAGGCATTGTATTAACGGAAGTCAAAAAAGAAAAGGACTTTTTGTCCATGCGGACTCAGTCCTGACAGGGGGCGCCCGGTTCACTGTAATGAAGAGTGGGCAGACCGGTAAAAGCCTTCAAGTACTGGCGTTTTCCTTCAGTCCGATCTGAAGCTGATCCGGCAGGTCCGGGTCGTGGCACCTTCTGCAGCGGGCTTCGTAACAATCGACGGCTCCGACGACGACCAGGTCCCTGGCCGCGGAGATGCGCTGGGTCCGGCTTGCGGGCGCCCCGCAACGGTGGCAGACAGCCAGGATCTTTGTCACGTCGTCCGCGATTGCCATGAGGTGCGGCATCGGTTCAAACGGAACGCCGCGGTAATCGGTGTCGAGTCCGGCGACAATCACGCGCTTGCCAAGGTTGGCCAGCTTGTCGCAGACCCTGACGATTCCTTCGTCAAAGAACTGGACTTCGTCGATGCCGACGACCTCCACCCGATCGTCAAGAAGCTGAAGTATCTCCGAGGAGTTCTGTACGACGGTCGCGGCGATGGACAGTTCGGAATGCGACACGATGCAGTCCTGCGAATATCGGTTGTCGATCGCCGGCTTGAATATCTGTACCCGCTGGCGGGCGATCTGCGCGCGGCGAAGGCGACGAATCAGTTCTTCGCTCTTGCCCGAAAACATCGGCCCGCAGATCACTTCAAGCCCGTAGAACTGCTGGAAATACGGCATCCCACCTTACCCCGGCGTCAGGAAGAGTACCTTGCGCCAAACAGCTTCATCAGCTTATCGTCGGATCGTATCAGGTCCAGCGTCGCCGCCGCGTGTCCGGGCGCGTACCCGTTGCCCATCAGCAGGGACACGTCCTTGCCCGCGCCTTCGGCGCCGAGCGTGGCGGCGGTAAACGATGTGGCCATGTTGAAGAAATAGGCGATTCCGCCGTCACGGGTCGACAGGACCGTCGACATTTCGGTTCCACGCACGTTGGTCGTGTTGATCGTGACGTCAAGAAGGCTTCCGTCGGTCATGGCGTTGATCTTTTCGAAGACGGCCACAGGGCTGGTCGCGTCGGCCAGGATCAGTTCGTCGAAGTAACCGTATTTCGCGACTTCGTCGATGATCGATTGCATATGGACCACGCCGAACAGGCGACCGCTGGCGCCAAGCATCTTCCGCGCGGCCGCGGCGCAAAGCAGGCCCGACTTCCCGGTTCCGATGATGCCGACGTTCATGCCGGGCCGCACCAGCCTGTAAACCTGGGCCGGAGCACCGGCGACGTCGAGGGCGGCGAGGGCCGCGTCGCGTGGGAAATCGTCAGGCAGCTTTTCCCCGATTCCGCTGGAAAACAGTATCGCGTGGCCCTCGATTTCGACCTGATCGCGGTCCATGAAGACCTTCTTGATCCTGTTGATCTTCAGCGGGGTCAGCGAAAGCGAAACCAGCGTGGCGATCATGTCGCCTGCTTCGGCCTTGATCGGGCCGTCATATTCGGCCCCGATTTCACGGATGCGGCCAACCAGCATGCCGCCGGATCCGGTAACGGGATTGTGCTGCTTGCCGCGTTTTTCGACGGTGTCCAGGATCATCCTGGCGACGCCTTCCGGATCGCCCCCGCAGGCTTCCTTCATCTGGGTGAACGAAGCCGCGTCGATGTTCAGCATTTCCACGTCAATCAGCATTTCCGACGGGTCGATCGGCAGCCTGTTGTCGACCTTCCACGCCGCCTGGGGAAGGGCCCCGGCCGGTTCAAGCACCCTGTGCGTTCCGTATCTGGTTCCAGCGCCTTTCATTTTTATTCCCTGCCTTTCAATCGTTCCATGATCAACTGCACGTCCTGCCACACCAGTTTCTTGAGTGTCGGATCCTTCAGGAGCCCGGCAGGATGATATGTCACCACAAGGGGCGTGTCACCAGCCAGCAGGAAGCGCCCACGCAGGCGGGTGATGGACGGGGAGCCTGCCAGCACGCTGGCGGCAGTCTGCCCCATCGCAAGGATGAAGCGGGGTTTTAACAGTTCAATCTGCCGTTCGATGTAGGGGCGGCATCGGCCGATGACATCCGGTGTCGGGGTTGAATCGTCGGGAATCCGGCATTTGAGCACCGTCGTGACGTAGCAGTCCTTTTCGCGATCAAGCCCCATCGCCTTGAGGATGTTCGTCAGGAGGGTTCCGGCCTCGCCACAGAAGGGCCGTCCGGTTTCGTCCTCGGCGCCGCCCGCGCCTTCGCCCACAATCATCAGCACGGGATTGGCCGGACCTTCGCCGAACACCGTGTTTGTGCGGGTACCGGCCAGGCGACACCTGTGGCATTCGGCCACGGTTTCGCGCAGCGAAGCCAGATTCCCGGAAAGATCCGGCATAAGGTCGTCCGGATCGACAGCCGGCTGGACTTCGGCCGTTTGGGCCGTCAGCGTGGCAGCGGCCGTTTCCACTGATGTCGTTGCCGCGGGCCGGGGTGCCCCCTGCTGCGCACGGGCGGGCAGGTCGGGAAGTCCGTCCAGGTCAGACTGGAGTACCGTCCTCAGCGCCGCCGCGACCCTTGCCGTATCTGTCCTGATATCCTGATCCACTGGAATATTAACCACGCTTGCGTTTGATCACCTGAACCAGTTCGTCCACAAGGACTTCCGCCAGTTCGGGCTTGGGCATTTCCGCGATTTGAACCGGCCCGGTCCCGTCCGCGCGAACCAGGATGCCACCATCGGGTACATCGCCGAATCCGCGCCCACCACCCGCCCGGTTGGCGAACAGGAGGTCCGCGCCCTTCCTTGCCATCTTGGCGGCGGCAGCGTCGGCGGATACATCCGTTTCGGCCGCGAACGCCATCACTGCCAGGGCCCCGGTCAGCGGCGCCAGGGTCGCCAGTATGTCGGGATTGGGCGTTGTAGCGATCCCCGTCCCGAAACCATCCTTGGCAATTTTGATTTCAGACGTGACTGCCGGCCTTTCGTCAGCCGGCGCCGCGGCCATCACCAGCCCGTCGGCGCCCTGAACCGCGTATTCCACGGCGGCCATCATGTCGACCGTGGTTTCAACCCGGATGACCTGGTGCGGTCCGCCGGGAAGCGAGGAGTCGAATGTGGCGTCGCAAGGACCCAGCACAAGCCGCACCGCCGCGCCCCGCCTTGCCGCGGCTTCGGCCAGCGCGATTCCCATCCTTCCCGATGAAGGGTTCGTGATGACCCTGACTGGGTCGATGTGTTCGCGGGTCGGGCCGCCGGTCACGACAACGGTGCGTCCCCGCAGCGACTGGGGTGTCAGCGCCGCCGCGCAGTAATGCAGGATTCTCTCAATCGACGGGAATCTGCCGGGGCCGACGTCGCCTGAAGCCAGGTTCCCATCGTCGGGCGGCACAATCAGGTATCCGGGGAACCCGCGCAGGGTCTCAACATTCCGTTGAACAGGTGTCGAAAGCCACATGTTTGTGTGCATTGCGGGGCTGACGACAATCGGGCATGAAGCGGCCAGGACCGTCGCCGAAAGCATGTTGTCGGCCAATCCGGACGCCAGCCTGGCCAGTGTGGTGGCGCTTGCGGGCGCGATGACGATCAGGTCCAGCCCGCGTGCCAGCGATATGTGTGTCTGTCCGCGCGTGCCGGCGAACATGTCGTCGTCGGTCCTGCATGGCCGTTCGGTCAGCGACTCGAACGTCAGCGGGGTGATGAAACGGGCTGCCGAGGTCGTCAGCACGGTCGAAACCGAAGCGCCCGCGCGCATCATTTCACGCGCAAGGTACGCGGACTTGTAGGCCGCGATGCCCCCCGTCACGCCCAGCACGATGTTTTTGCCCTCAAGAAGCCGCATTATGCCCCCCGGGATGCCTGCGCGGACCTGCCGGCAGATGTCCGGTCACCTTGATGTAATGACGAATTCGACGCGCCGGTTGATGGCCTGGCCTTCCGGGGTCGAGTTGTCGTCGATCGGCCTGTCTTCGCCGTAACCGATGGCCCGCATGCGCGCGCCCTCGACGCCACGCCCGATCAGGTATTTCTTGACCGCGTCGGCCCTGGCCTGTGAAAGGCGCAGGTTTGACTTGTCGTTGCCGACGTCGTCGGTGTGACCTTCAATGTCGACCCTGATTTCGGGGTGATCCTTCATCGCCAGGGCCACCTCGTCCAGCAGCGCCCACGATTCGCGCTTGATTTCCGCCTTGCCGGACTTGAAGAAGACCTTTTCACGAAGCTCGATCTTCTTTTCGGTGATCTGGATGCGCTTGTATTCGCAGCCCATGTTTTCACGCGGCCCGGGATCCATCGGACACTTGTCGTCCGGGTCAAGCAGACCGTCGCCGTCGGTGTCGCCCCATGGACATCCACGGTTGGAAACGGGGCCGGCCTCGGACGGGCACTTGTCTTCATTGTCCGGAACCGTGTCGCCGTCGGTGTCGGTCAGCGGACAGCCCTGGTTTGAAAGCAGGCCCTGCTGGTAGGGACAGCGGTCCTGGGAATCCTGGACGCCATCCTTGTCGGTGTCCACGATCGGACAGCCACGATTGCCGACAGGACCGTTTTCCTTCGGACAGTTGTCTTCCATGTCGGACAGCCCGTCGCCATCGGTGTCAACGACCGGACAGCCCTTGTTGTACGTCGGGCCGGCTTCGTTGCGGCACAGATCGGTTTCGTCCAGTGTGCCGTCCGCGTCGTTGTCCGGGTCCGGGCAGCCGTCCGAGTCCTCGAATTCGTCAATGTCTTCTGCCTGGTTCGGGCAGCGATCCTTACGGTCGGGGATGTTGTCGGCATCGGCGTCGTTCAGACACTTAGCTTCCCTGGAATTCTGGTACGCCAGTTCGGCGGTACGTTCCGCTTCCTTCATCGCCTTGTCGGCGGCGAGCGACCTTCCCATGGAACCTTCATGACGCGCGATTTCGGCGAATGTTTCCGCCTGCGCCAGTTCAACCGGGGCGCAGTTGTACATCGATTCACGCTGATCACCCATCAGCGTCTGCACGTCGTCCGCCCGCTTGCGAATCTGCGAAGTGGTCACGCATCCCGCCACAAGGGATGAAGCGATAACCAGGGCGACCAGCGAAACGGCCATGCCCCTTGTGCGAACGGATTTAGCAGGAACATCCGGCGAAGTGCTCATTCGATGTCCTCCGCGTCCAGCCGGGCCTTTTCGCCGTCGGCCACGAACGCCGACTTCAGTCTGGCCTTTTCCGCAAGCTTGAAGGACACGTCTGCAAAAGTGAAGGCTGCTTCGAATTCCGAAACGCCCTCGCGGCTGCGCGCGTATTCAAGATTCATTTCGGCGGCCTTGAATTCGTAGGGGCATTTGTCGCGAGCGCCGACCGCCTCCGCGGCGGCCAGGGCCTTCTGTGCCCTGGAAATCGACCTGGTCGCGTGAAGCGGGCTGCAGCCCGAAAGCAGCAGTACGGACAACGACAGGATCCACAGGCCCTTCTTCACCATGCCCTCCACGTCGCGAGCAATTGATTATGACCCTTTTCCGGCGGGCAGACAACAGATGCCGGGTGTGTTTGAGGTCAGTCGCGAATGGGATGATGGGAGGACGGCCGGGAGGCCGGAAACGGTCAGTAGTCGAATTCGTAGGAGACGTACATCGACCGGATCAGTTCGAGCTTGCCGACCAGGAACTGGAGCCTGTGGAACAGGTAGTTGTCCCGGAGGTCGTCAATGGTCAGATCCGGAACCGGCGTCGGGCCCATGACGAAGTTTTCGCAGGCTTCGATTTCATCCGGCGTCAGCGAGTCGTTTTCGACTTCGTCGTAGCAGCGGTAGATATCGTTGCACTGATTGACCAGGTCGTACGCCGGGTAGTATCCGCCGTCCGGGCGCCTGTAGGCCTGGTAGATCTTGCCGGTGAACCTGTCTTCGCATTCGACGACTTCCGCGTCCGAGGGCAGGCCGATCTGGTACGAGTCACCCTTCAGCCAGACGCGGGTCGCATCCACGAACGACCTGTCGAAGCTGCTGATCAGCATCGAGTAGCCGTAGTAGGCGGCCAGCATCGGGATACGGAACTGGGTTGTTGGGAAGACGTACTGTTCTTCCGGTTCCAGCGCCTGTCCGACAACGTCGATCAGCAGTTCGTTCGTGCCGCAGGGGTTGCCCATGGTCACGTCGGCGCGATGCACGGACACGAGCTTGTTCGCAGCGCCGCCGGAGGTCTTCGTGAAGCAGCCCTTGTAGGTCCCGGCGCAGCCGACGTTGAGGTTGTCAAGGTCGACGAAGTCGCGGGGGCCGAATCCGATCGGCTGGTTGCTGATCGGGTGTTCCAGGATGCACCAACCGTAGTTGTCCGCGTTGTTGGCCATGATGCCGCCGAACAGCGCGTTGACTTCATCGCGGAAAATCGAACCGTAGTTGACGTACCACTTCTTCGTGTCTGCCTGGTCGTCGACGCCGATGAACCACGTGGACGGGTCGGCGATCATTTCGAACGCCGCGAGGCGGTCGTAGATGGTGCCGGAGGCCGTGACGACCGGATCGTAGTAGCTGTAGTCCCACGAAGCGTACAGCGGGCGGGCGCCGTTTTCTTCGAGGAGGTAGAACTGGGTGGTGTAGGCACTGGCGTTGACGTCGTCCTTTGGTTCGTAACGGTCACGCTGCGTGTTGTATCCGTAAGAAGCCGGGATCGGGCGACCGAATGTGCCCGCGAACACGTTGAATGACAGGTAGGTCGCCAGGGAACCGGTCAGACCGCCATTGAGATCATTTTCCCACGGGGTGCCGAACTTGCCTTCCCAGTAGCCGTTCTGGTTGAAGACATTGAAGTTCACAGCCCAGTACTGGAACTGAATCTTCATGATGGTGAACAGGGCGCGGACCCAGTTGTCGTAGTTGGTCGGCCAGAACGTCGGATCCTGGTGCCAGTAGCCGCGGAATACCCAGTAGTTTTCGTAGGTTTCGTTGGTGTTGCGCACGATTTCGTACGGGTCGACACCTTCGTCCCACATGTTGACCGTCGGCAGGTACCAGGCCAGTTCGTCGGAAGCGAAGCGATACGGGACGATCGTCTTGTCGGCCGAGCAGAGCAGGCCTTCGTAGTATTTGCGGCAGACCTTGCCTTCGCCGCAGGACGCGCCTTCTGTTTCGCATTCTTCGCCGTAAATGTCCGCCTTGTCGACGTCCACGCGGTCGTACATCGCGTCGAGGTCGCCGAACATGTTCGGGAAGTTCGTGTGGTGAACCCTGCGCAGCGCGAGACCGAAGTCTTCACCGCGGTCTTTGAAGGACGGGGTGTTGCCGGGCATGCCTTGTGTCGGATCCACGTTGATGTATTCAGCGTAATCCGAGGTGTCCGGCTTGTCCTTGTACACTTCGACCAGGTTGCCGTAAGCGTATTTGACGGCCGCGATGTCGTACAGGCCGATACCCTGCCAGGGCATGTTGAACTTTATGTAGTAGTCCATGACCGACGAGTACTGGAAGGAGCGCATTTCGCCGGCGATCTGCTCGGGTGTTTCCTCGAACAGGCCGATCGGTTCGAAACCGTCGCCGACCTTCTTGACCTTCATGTCCCAGTATTCGCGCGGGAAGTTCATCGCGTCGGTGGACGCTTCGAAGTTGTGGCGCAGCCCGATCGTGTGGCCGACTTCGTGGATGGCGACGCCATAGAAAATCAGCTGCTGCAGTTCGTCGATGAATTGCGGACGGAGAACGGCCAGGATGTCCTTCATCGCCTTCTGCGAAGCGGCGACCACCGGGTCGTACACGGACATTTCAAGCGGGGTCGGGATCGTGATCGTGCCGTAACCGTAAGGCGTGGACTGGTTGGCGACCGTGATGGCCGACCGGAGCTGTTCCGTCAGGGCGGCAACGCTGCACGGGTTGGTGTCGCTGAAGTCGCTGAAGTCGTACATGAGACCGTTCTGTCCCTTAAGGGTGTCGCAGACCGTGTCGTCGTACTTCTTCTTGTAGGTTTCGGCCAGTCCCATCAGGGCGCCGTCATAGAATTCAGCGCGATCGATGCCGGACGCGGCCATCTTGCGGTAATTTTCAAGCACTTCGGACGTGCCCCTAGCGTTCGCCCAGTTGCGAAGCAGGTACTTGCTGGCAACGGAGTTCGTCGTGGTGTCTTCGTCGGCGAAGTTCGTCGAAACCGCGCGACCCTTCGTGTCAAACAGGCTCGGGTCCTTGAACAGCCAGCGGATGTCCTTGTTGACGAACATGTTTTCGATGGATGGCTGGTTGGCGATGACGTTCATGCGCCCGGCGACCGGCGACTGATCGGACTTCTGGACGCCCGTGGTGGTCAGCGCGTCGGCGACTTCCGGGGTGACCAGGCTTTCGACCAGGGCTTCGGCTTCTTCATTCGTGTAGCCGTTGCGCCAGTACGAGAACTGCCGCAGCCTGTCGCTGCGCATCACTTCTTCGATGTAGGAAGCGTCCGCGATTTCGCGGAAGGACTTCACGCCGGCCAGAAGTTCGATCTGATCCATCGCGCGCACTGCACCTTCATGGAACGCGGCGTTGTACACGTACGCCGTACCCGTGATGATGCGGCCGCTTGTCGGATCCCATGCGGGCGGGCCGTAACCGTAAGGCGTGCCGCCACCGGGTACGTTGACGGAGTAGATGAAGCTGTAGCGCAGGTCGCCGTTGGGCTTCACGTTGTCCAGCGAGCCACAGATCGCTTCGTTGGTTTCGAACACGCCTTCGTCGCGATCGCGGACGTCGGCATCGGTCTTGTTGTTTTCGCAGATGATGAACATGTGGTCGACGAAGACTTCATTGCCGTCGGCGTCGAGCATCTGATCGCCGTTCTGGGTCCATGCCGGCAGTTCGTTGATGTTCTTGCCGGTCACGCCCTTGACCGTGGCGTCAAAGGCCTTCGACCATTCTTCGGCCAGCTGCAGCGTCTCGGAAACCATGTTGTTCGGGAAGTCGTCGCTGACGTGGTAAACCAGCGGGCGCACGCCGATGATGTTGCCGTCGGCGTCCTTCTTCCACAGGTCGTGGCGGGTCGCGAAACGCTGGTAAAGGTGATACGAGAGACCGTAGTCTTCATCCCAGCGGAGCCTTTCCGCGCGGAAGAAACCGAAGCGCTGCTGATCGTAGTCGGTGTACTGGATCGGGTGATATTCCTGTTCACGCGCGGTGTCGACGGCCATGAAGGCGTTGTAGATTTCAAGTTCTTCCGACACGCATTCGTAGATGCCGCCCACGTACCAGGCGTAGTACCAGCAGATCGGGATTTCGCCGTAGCCGTCGATGAAGTCGGTCTGGACGCTGGCGATGACCTTGTTTTCGAAGGACATGTAACCCGTCCCCGGATTCAGTTCGAGGTTCGTCGGCGACGAGGAGTCCGTCAGCAGGGTTTCGTACGGGTTGTCCGCCTGGAACTTGTTGACGTAAGTCGGGAGCATGTTGCTGCCCCACGAAACGCGGATGTAGTCACGTTCGTACCACATACGGTCGGACGCGTTTTCGGACTGGACGTTACCCGGTTCGCCCGTCATCGGGTTGTAGTCCCAGATGATGTCGAAATGCTTTTCGATCGGGTAGGCGAGGGCGGGGGAGTTCTTGTCGCGCCACACCGGTTCGCCGTCGATCAGGTAGTCGGACCCGTCCTTGTTCTTCAGCTTCATGTGCGTGTCTTCACGCGGATTCCCATCGTATTCGTTTTCGACGAACGTGTAGGTCCGGTAGAAGTACAGGTAGTCTTCCTGGATTTCGAACACGCCGCGTTCGATCGGGTCCTGGGCACCCGTGAACGAGTAAGCCGAGGCGTAAGGCGTTTCCGTTACGGTCAGCCGGAAGAACCATTCCTTCCTGGTGCCGTCTTCGTTAAACAGCAGGTCCTTCTTCGCCACGTAGTTTTCCTTGACGCGGCTGATGGTGCCAACGTCCTGGGCGCAACCGGCGAACAACGCAAGGCCCGCGAAGGCAAGCAGGGCGATCCTGGCAAAAGTCTTCATCACGGATCCTCCACCAACGGGGTTGATGACATTGTTTGATTCAATCTTTTTCATTCCGTCATCCCCCTGTCAGATCTTGAGTGCGCTGTATACCTGGTAGATACCGCGCATCATGTCGAGTACTTCGATGGTCTTCCGGAGTTCCGCCTCGAGCGCCGGCTTGTCTTCCTCGGAAGCAGCTTCCCATTCGGCACGAAGGGTGTTGGCCTTGGTGACGATGTTTTCGTTCGGCGAGAACCAGTCGGCCTTATAGGTCGGTCCCCAGACCATGTAGGTCTTGCCGCTGAACGGATCTTCGAATTCCATCGGCGTGATACCGGACTTCGGGCCGATCTCCTGGCATTCCGGAGTGCCCTTCAGGCAGATCAGGAACGAATCGACGAACGACGGATCGAACGACGCCGGCAGGTACGCCATGCCGTAAAGCATCGCGTAAAGCTTCAGCGTCAGGTTGTCGATCGACGGTTCCACGCGCTTCGAGTTTTCGACCGGCAGGGCCGTGAAGTACGGAGACGGGGACATGATGTACGCATTGGAGTTGCGCACATCGAAGTACTGGTGCGGCGCGGCGCCTTCGCCATCGCCTTCGAAGGCGAAGTACTGGGGTTCGTCAGCGGTGAGGCCGCCAAGCAGTTCCACCAGCATCTGCGGGTACATGGTGTTGAACCCGAGGCTGGTGCCGACGCCGATGTCGAGCTGTTCGCCGACGTAGTTCGACGTGAAGTAAACAGTCGAGTCGGTGAGCGTCATCAGGGCCGCCATCTTTTCCCAGAACGAACCGAAGTACTGGGCGTGGTCGTAGTAGTAGTAGCCCGCGCCATCCCAGAAGGTGGTGTAGGGGTACTTGCCCTGGCCGAGCGGGATGTCCAGTTCGCTGCCCGTTGCTTCCGTGTCGAAACTGATGTTTTCGTACACGTTCGTGTCGAGGTTCAGCTTGAACGAGCCCGGTGCCGGCGAGGCCATCGAGTTCGCGAGGATCTCGAAGCCGTATTCGGACGCGCGGCGGAGTCCCCATCCCATCAGCGGGGCGTTGGCCCAAATCGCGCGCCAGGAGAAGTTCTTGAGCAGGTGGGCGTAAAGCGCGTAGTACATAGCCGCGCCACGCATCGGGTCCATGTAGCGTTCCTGAATCCTGGCCATGTAGCCGAGCGGGTTTCCGCCGAGCCCGAAGCCGTAGCGTTCGCGCTTGAACGCGTCCATCAGGTAGTAATCCTGAAGCTGGATGTTCATCGAGTGGATGATTTCCAGGATGTCAACGCCGGTGTCCCACGTGTAGCAGCCGACGTTTCCGCGCCATTCATCGGACATGTAGTTGTACGGGACCCTGACATACGACCAGTCGTGTTCCTGGCGGTAGTAGTTGTAAGTCATTGCGTGTTCGTCACGCACCAGGTCGTACGGAACGGTCGCGCGGTTGGTCCAGTATTCGCCGTCGGACTTGGACGCCTCGAGGCCGATCTGGTTGTTCAGGTAGTAGAACTGGCTGAAGTAGATACCGGCGTTCCAGTAGGCGGTGTCCAGGTTGTAGGCATTGCTGGTGTCGTCGGGATCGCCGTACTGCTGAGTCTGGTTGTGCGCCGCCTGGTGCAGCTTCGTGGTGTCGGTGTAGACCTCGATCATGCGGCCATAGCCGTACTTGATCGTCGCGCGGTCGTACTTGCCGATGCCCAGGATGTCGGAGTTGAAGCGCTGGCCGTAATCCATGATCGACGTGTACTGGTACAGCGTGCGGTTCAGGTCGGCTTCGCGCTGGGTCATGGCCGCGCGCGGAACGAACTGCTTGACGACAGTTTCGCCGCCGACAACGGGGGTTCCGGTCCACGTGTTCGTTTCGTCGTCGACGCAGATCCTGGTTTCGCCGTCGCAGTGCATTCCGGGTTCGCATTCGCCGTGCAGGCCGCAACGCGACACGTTGACGCATGCGCCGTCGACGCACTTGTAGTTGTCGAGGTACGTCACGCTGCCGTCGGAGTTGACGGCGCCGCAGTCGGAGTCGATCGAGCATGTGTCGACGATGTTGGACACGCAGTAGCCGTCCTTGCAGTAATTGCCGGACGTCTGGTCGCATTCCGAATCGATGACGCAGGCGACGGGTTCCTTTTCGCGAATGTCGTAGTACGGATCGTAGTAGTTGAACACGTCCGTCGACGCCGAGAAGTTGTGGCGCAGGCCGACCGTGTGGCCGACTTCGTGGATGACGGTGCCTTCGTACATGCGGTATCCGATGACCTTGCCCAGGTAGACCGGGTCGTCGATGCAGCAGGCATTGTTGTTGAGGTTGTCGCGATCCATCGGATCGAACGTCGTGGTGTCGCAGATCGGACGGGTGTCGTTCGGCATGCAGGCCCAGGCCTTGACGATACCGATCAGGCCCTCGTCTTCGAATTCATAGAAGCAGTAGTTGTTTTCGCCCAGAATCCGGTGACGTTCGATCTGTTCCTTGTTGATCGTTTCAAGGTTCATCCAGTCCAGGGGGCTGGATTCGCCAACGGCCTTCGTGGCGTAGCGGACTTCTTCGTTGTTCAGCAGTTCTTCGTACTTGGTGCCCTTCATCAGCGACAGGCGGTTGGAACCGAAGTTGACCGGCTGCGTCGGAAGGGTGGCCATCACGTCTTCGTCTTTCTGGAGCTTGCGGATGGTCGCGATCATTTCATCGAAGGATACTTCACGATCCGCCTTGTACTGGAGGTCGCCGGAAAGCTCGCGGGCCTTGTCCATGGCGACGATCTGCGACCTGATGTCCCTGGCGGAATCGCCCAGGGAAACCATGCTGCCCTTGCGGTTTGTGGAGCCGCCTTCTTCGTCTTCGACCCACTGATCTTTGCCGAAGATCATGTCCCGGATGTTTTCGCCGGTGACGTAGTCCGAGGTGTTCAGCGTGCCGCGCAGCAGTTCAAACAGGTCACGGTAAAGGTTCTGGTAGTAATAGATGAAGGCGCCGTAGATGTTGGCGACGCCCCAGAAGATTTCGCCGGTGTCCGGGTCAGCGGCCGACGGTCCGTAACCGAGCGGCGAGGAGTACTGCGTTTCGGAAACCCAGTAAACCATGCTGTAACGCGAGTCGCCGGCCTTCTTCATGGCGGTGGCCTGGGCCAGCTTTTCATCCTCGGTCATCTTGTCCGCGTTGAACTGGAAGTCAACGCAGGGGTTCTTAACCGCCATTTCGGCGAGTTCTTCGTCGGTGGCGTTCTTGACTTCGATCCACGGAGCGTACAGGGACGACTTGAATTCGTCGTCGTTCAGGTTGCCCTGATCGTCAGCCGGCATGTAGCTGTTGTGGCAGAGAACGAACATTTCGGGCAGCTTCGCCTTGATTTCGGAAACCCTGTCGAAGTCTTCGGCGCTGAGCGGGGAATTGTAGCCCGCGCAGACGCTGCGGTTGTCGTACTTGAAGCAGGTCAGATCGCCGCGCGAACCGGCTTCGGTCGCGACGAGGCGCTGTTGCACGAAACCTTCTTCCAGCACCTGGTCGGCCGGGTTGTCCTTCTTCGAGATGCCGCCGGGAATCGGGCTGTAGCCGGTCGATTCGCCCGGGACCACGTTGTAGCCCCTGATCGCGCCGTTGAGGGAGATATCGAGCGGCATGTTCGTTGCGTTGACCACGCGCAGGCCCTTCACAAGGTACTTGCTGACGTCAGAGACGACCAGGTCGGAACCGTTGTAAATCACAGTTGCGACGTGGTTGGAAACGCAGGAAAGCGATGCTTCGGCCGTCTTGGAGCCAGCGGCGACCGCCAGGGTCAGCGCGCCCGCGGAGGCGGTCTGGTGGGCCGGCGTGGCCGGGTTGTAGGACGACTTCGTCATGGCCGCCACGTCCGCGAATACGGCGGTGCCGTTCACGGACAGCGTGGCCTTGTTATCCTTGTCCAGGTTCACGAATCTGACCGCGCACTTGCCGGTCAGTGTCGTCGGGTAGCCCCAGTCAGGCATCGTTACCGCGCCGTCAGGGCCGACGGCGGCGGTGATCGCGACAGAGCCGTAAATCGGCTTGCCGGTGCTGGAACTGGTCGGGAGCATCGAGTCGTTGTCCACCTTGTCCGGGTCGAACATCATGTCGACAACGGCATGCGTGGCGCAATCATCGTTGGTTTCACAGGAGCGGACCCTTTCGGACCCGTGGATCATTCCCTTTTCTTCCCAGAAGTACAGCCAGGCGACAGTGTCCTTGAAGGCGTCGGACCACTGGTTGGCCATTTCGCGGGTGGCGGGCCAGAAATCTTCCGGGAGGCTTTCGGAAACGCTGTAAACGATCGGCTTCAGGCCGCGTTCAGAGTAGGGCTTCGTATTGCGGACAACGCAGGTGCCGTGCTGGAACCAGTCGTCGGCGCGGCAGAATTCCTTCGTGCCGTCCACCAGCGTGGTGTCGCATCCGGTGTCTTCCATATCCTTGAAGCAGGGCTTGGCACCCGTGTAGGCGGTGCCGTCTTCGTCGACCATCGGGATCTGGACTTCTTCTTCGTCGAACGAATTCTGCCAGAGGTTCCAGCGGTTGGCGTACTGGACCTTGCCGGCTTCGGTGAGGCCGTAGTCTTCGTCCCACGAGTACCTGGAGGTCAGGAAGTAACCGAACAGCGTGGCTTCTTCTTCGTTCGCGTAACGCTGCGGTTCGTAATTCTGCGACACGTCCGACTTGCGGAAGGCGGTACGGATTTTCATGGTCGCCGACGTGCAGTCGCCGTATGAAACGCCGTAGATGTCGCAGCTTCCGGTGCTGGCCGGTTCGCCGAAGACCTTGGTGACCAGGTCGATGTAGTCATCGGTGAAGGTCGGGGCATCGGGATTGCCGGCTTCGTATTCCTGGACGTAGTAGTCGACCGGGCTCTGGTCGATCATGCGCGCCATGAACGTGAAGTCATTAATGTTGTTCCTGGTCCAGTCAACCCTGAACCACTTGCGCTGCCACCATTCCTTGTCGTAGTCGTTTTCTTCAAGGACGTTCGACTGGTAGCCGGTGCTGCTGCTGTACTGGCGCTGCACCTCGAAGTGGCTTTTGATTCCGAAGGCGGCCAGCGGCTGTCCGACGTACACGTCGACGAAACAGCAGAGCCTTTCCGGATCCTTGAGGTTGTCGATGCCGTCCACGCATTCGAACTGCTCCGAATCGGACGTCATGCACCGGTCGTCCCAGTATCTGAATATCTGGTGACGCTGGTACTCTTTCTCCGAATCCTGGATGTATTCGGTGACAGGGTACACAACCAGCATGTCTTTCTGGATGTCGAAGATGATCTTCGCGTTCGCGCCGAAGTTCATTTCGCCGACGAAGCTGAATGCCCCGTTGTATCCGATGTCGATGACCTCCTGGGTCATGAACCAGATTCCGGCAAAGAGCTTCTTTTCCAACTTGTCGGCCTGTGTCCGGTCGATTGTTCCGACTTCAGTCGCACAACCGGTGGACAACAGAGCGCCCAGGAGCATTCCGATCAGGAGCCAGCGGGCCTTCATTGTGAAACCTCCAACCACTAAAACCGCGGGATACACTCTGTCCCCGCATAGAAACCGCCAAGTTTTACATCCTTTCGAGGGCAATGAAAAGGGAAATTAAGGAATTGTAAACGCAATATTCAACAAAATTTTCTGGCAGGCGTGGCGGGGGGGTGGACAGGGGGGTAATCGATTGGTGGCGAAGGAGGGATTTGAACCCCCGACACGGCGGATATGAGCCGCCTGCTCTGACCAACTGAGCTACTTCGCCAGCCCGAAAGCGGGCGGATTTTAATGGAGCATGAACGGTGGTGTCAACAGGATTTTCAATGTGAAGACGCCGGTTCCAGTCCGGCCCACCAGTCCGGCGACCCGGCCATGAACGCCTCGATGTCCGCGACTTCCCGCGGGACGGCGCTGGTAAGAATTTTTCTGCCGTCTGGCGTGACGAGGACGTCGTCTTCGATCCTGACCCCGATTCCACGGAACCTGGCCGGGACTTCCGGTTGTTTCCGGAAGTAGAGCCCCGGTTCGATGGTGATGACCATGCCGGGTTCCAGCGTGATTGATTCGCCGTCGACGAAGTACGGCCCCACATCGTGACAGTCCAGCCCCAGCCAGTGGCCGATCCTGTGCATGAACCACGGGCGGTACGTTCCGTTGTCGATGATCGTGTCGATGTCACCCGAAAGGATCTTCATGTCAACCAGCCCGCGGCAGAGCACTTCCAGGCCCGCGCGATGCACGGAAGCGTACGTCGCACCCGGCTTGACGGCATTGACCGCGGCGGAATGCGCGTCAAGTACCCACTGGTAGACGGTGCGCGCCGCCGGTTCAAACTTCCCGGAAGCCGGGAATGTCCTGGTGATGTCGGCGCACACCATTCCGACTTCAGCGCCGGCGTCCACGAGAACCATGTCCTTTTCGCCGATGACTGCGTCGTTCGACGTGTAGTGAAGCGTGGCGGCGTTCGCCCCCGCGGCCGCGATCGTGTCGAAGGCCAGCCTTTTCGCGCCGCGCCTGGCGAATTCGAATCCCACCACGGCGGCAAGTTCATATTCGCGGATGCCGGGCCTGACCGCGCGCATGGCCGCCTTGAACGCCTCGGCCGTTACGTCGCACGCCTTCTGCTGCGCCGCGATGTCGGCCTTCGACTTCACCAGGCGCATCCTCCAGGTGATCGTGCGCGGGTCGACGATCTTCCACGGGCCGGAAACGCCCCGCCGCGCTTCCTGTTTGAGCCGGTTTGTCACTGAAAGTATCCTGGTGTCGTTTTCCGGGTTGACCCCGAATGCGTAATAAAGCGTCGGCTGGTTTTCCAGCATGGCGGGCAGGTCTTCAAGGAACCGTCCGACGTCGAAGCCGTTGTCCGCCCCGTAAGTTCCGACGGCGCCATCCGTGCCCGTCCGTTTTCCCATCCACACTTCCTGTTCCGGGTCGAACGGGCGCAGGTACACGTCGAAAATCCTTTCGTCGCCCTTCTTCCGCAGGACTGCCCACGCATCCGGTTCGTCCATCCCGGTCAGGAAGTGAAAATCACTTTCCGCGCGGAAGGGGTTTTCCACATCGCCGTTGCGCACCGACGGGCTGCCGGCGGGCATTATGGCCACGCCGTCCTCCATCGCGTCGAAGAAACGGTCCCTGCGTTCCCTGAAAAGCTTCATGATGCCTCCGAGGCGGCGCGACGGTCATGAACCCGGCCGCGTTTCCCTTTCAAACGTTTCCTTCAGCGCGTCCTGCCACGGGCGGTTTTTCCACCCCAGTTCGTTTTCCGCCAGGCTGTTGTCCCACAACCTCTTCATGGGAAACCACACGGGCAGGGGCAGGCGCGGCCATGGTCCACCGGCGTCCCGCCAGGCGCGGAAGAACGCGGAAGACGGCTCGTGCGGGCCGGTGATGTTGTAAGACCTGCCGATCGACTCATCCCTTTCCAGCATCAGCGCGACCGCTTCGGCCACGTCGCCGGCGTATACAAGGCCGGACCGGATTCCGTAAGGGATTGGCGCCAGCGGCGCGGCGAGGATCCGGCGTATCAGAGGGGTGATGTTTGGATCCCACGCGCCGAAGACCGACGCGGGCCTGCAGCATGTAAGCCCCAGGCCGAGTTCGCCAGCCATTTCCCACGCGCGCTTTTCCGACACGGCCTTCGAAACGGAGTAGGCGTTGAAGCGGGTCAGGTCGGCCATTGTCAGCTTAGGGGCGTCTTCGGCGATGACCCTGCGCCACTGGCCGCGGTACACGGCGACCGAGGAAACGTGGACAATCCGCCGGACATTGGCGGTCGCGGCGGCATTCATGACATTTTCGGTTCCGCGGACATTGTCCTGGAAGTGCCTGTTCCAGTCGCTGTTCCGGATTCTGAATAGAGCCGCGTTGGACACGATTGCGTCCGCGTCGCGAAATCCCGCGGTCAGCGAGTCCACTTCCGCCAGGTCGGCGCGTCGTATTTCAACCCCGGCGTCCCTGAAGGCCGGGACCTTGTCCGGGTTCCGGACGACGGCGACCACCGAAGCCCCGCGCCGCAGCAGCGAATCGACGATGTGCCTGCCGATGAATCCCGTCGCGCCCGTTACCGCGATTGTGCTGCCCTTGATGATCATGGCGCGATACGCCCGTCCCGTCTGCGGATCTGCCCCAGATGATGATTCCAATCGATGAATGAATCAAACGAAATTGACGGGGGTGGCAGTCAGTCGTCGAGCTTCCGGACGTGCTTCAGTTCGTCGCGGAGCTTCTGGTACTGGACTTCCCAGGACACGGTACCTTCCTGAAGGTTCTTGATCCGCTTGCGGACTTCCAGATCCAGTTCTTCGTCGGCGGCGAGGTGCTTCCTGAGGATCGGCGTGATGACGACGGTCAGGTCGTTGTCCATGCCGTAGACTTCTTCGACGTGACGGCTGTGAATCAGCGCTTCGATGAGCTGGGCCGTGATGTATTCGATCAGGTTTTCGCCGACGCCGAAGCCGCGTTCGCGTGCGAACTGCGCCTTGACCTTCGACAGATCGCCGTAGTCGCGCTTCTGGCGGGCGATGGTGTCACGGGCCTTGTCGGTGATTTCGCGGTCGGTCCGGATGTATTCCTTGAGCACCGATTCCAGGTCGAGCTGGACTTCAGGCACTTCTTCCGAAAGGACTTCAATGTTTTCGGACTTGATAAGTTCGTCAACCAGATCGAAGGCCAGGGGTGCAACCTTACCGCTCATCAGCTTCATCGACGCCTCCTGGACCCTGAAGGTCCGCACGCAATCGCCCGGCCGAACCGGAGTCTAAAAAAAACGTGCAATAACCTAGCACATAAGTCGGGTGTTTTCAACGGAGAACGTATGGGTCGATGAAAATCCGCCCGCCCTGGGCCTCCGCGCCGACAGGGTGTATAATCCGCCCGACCTTGAACCAGGGGGAAGCCTCATGGCCCTTGAAGAAAAACTTGATGAAGCAATAAAGAACGCGATGCGGGCAAGGAACCAGCCGGAACTCGCCTGCCTCAGGATGATTAAGTCCCTCGTGGCGGAAAAGCGCACGGCGCCGGGATTTGTCGGCGGAGTGACGGACGAGTTGATCATCGGCGTGATGGGAACGTATTCAAAGAAACTGGCAAAGACCATCGAAGAAGTGGTTGCCGCCGGTCGCGGCGACAGTCCCGTTCTTGAGACTTACCGGTTTGAAATTGAACTGCTGAAGGGCTGGCTGCCGGCGAAACTTGATGAAGACGCCACGAGGGCCATCATCCGCGGGCTGATCTCCGAATCCGGCCTTTCGGGGCCCGGCGCTGCCGGACGTCTTACCGGCATGGTCATGAAGGGCCACAAGGACGAAGTCGATCCCGCGCTGGTCAGGAAAGTGATCGAGCAGGAACTGGCCGTTTGACGCGCCGTCAGAAGAACGCGGATTCGACCAGCGGCAGCGTTTCGATCGGCAGGGGCGAAAGGTCGACCGGTTCGGTGCCCTCGATGTGCGGCATTTCAATTCCCTCGTCCCGCGCCAGCAGTCCGGTCTGGGGGTCCACTTCCACGAAGATTATTCCCGGTGGCGGCGGCTGAAGGTCGTCGACAGGTTCGCGGCCGCCCGCGGCGTACCCCATGAAATCAATCCACATGGGCAGTGCCGTTGACGATGCGTACACATTGCCGCGCGCCCTGTTCCGCCCGAGGAACCTGGTGTGCACGTCCTGGCCGATCCAGGATATCGCGGTCATTTCGTGGGTCCAGCCGGCGAACCATACGTCGTAGGGCAGGGTGCCCGTCTTGCCGAAAACCGGCCTGCCGAGCTTGCGCGCGGCGGATCCGGTGCCTTCGCGTGCGACATTGCGGAGGTTTTCGGCGGTGATGTATGCCGCCTCGCGCGTTATCAGGCGCCTGCCGGTGTCGAAGGGCCTCGTCGTTTCCAGTCGCACCGCTTCCAGGATGCCGACCGTCGGGTCGCGGGGGCTGCGATTGTCCGCCAGTATCCCGCCGGCGTCGTCGATCACCAGCTTCTGGTAAACCGGTTCGATGTCCAGGCCGCCAGATGCGAAAACGGCGTAACCCTTCAGGACATCCGCCGGTCGCTGCTCGATGCCAAGCGCCTCGGCCGGGAAGCCCTTGAACGGGTCCTTCAGCCCGAGCCGCTTTCCCCACTCGTTAAGTCCATCGACCTTGTCGATGTCCAAGACCAGCTTGTACGCGCGGAGGGAAATCCTGTTTTCGGACTTGGTCAGACCCATGTAGAGGGTCATGTCTTCGGTGCTGCTGCTGCCAACCGGGTTCCAGCTGCCCTCCCTGAACGGTGCCCCGGAAAGAACGGTCGAGGGCGGGATGCCGAGGTCGTAGGCCCGCGAGTAATAAACCGGCTTCACGACGCTTCCGGTCTGCCTGACAGCCTTTGTCCGGTTGTACTGTGATTCGTCGAAATCCCAGCCCCCCGAAAGCGCCTTGACGTAGCCAGTCCGGTGGTCCATCGCGATGATGGCGGTTTGAACCCGGGGAAACTGCGCCAGCCTGTATCGAGCCGGCCCTTCCGATGAATCGCCGGGCGCATCGGGCATCACGATCACGACATCCCCGACTTCCAGCGCGGTCGTGGCGTCCTTCAGTCTTCCGTCCAGCGAGAGGCTGCCGCGCTTTTCCGTCAACAGCTTGTCGTCGAAGCTGGTGTAAGGCGTGGCCCACTTCATCAGGTCCAGTGGAACCCTGCCTTTTCGATCCGCTGTCAGTGATATGTCGGCGCCGTCTTTTTCAACCGACGTGACCAGGGCCAGCAGGGGATTGCCGGCGCCCGGTTCCGCGTATGAACCGTGCGACGCCAGCCATGTCCCGTTTCGTTCAAGGAAGCGTTCGAAGTCCCTGGTCCGCAACGTCGCGATCGGGCCGGACCAGCCCTGGCGCATAGACATTTCAAGGGCCCCCCGCCAGGCGGCGCGGTCGGCGGCAAGCTGAAGGCCCATGTCCACGGGGGTTTCAACCCTGACGCTTCCACCGCCCGCAAGAAGGCTGGTCTTGCCCGATTTCGCCGTCCACGGCTTGATCGCGGCGATCGACTCCATGGTCATGTACGGCGCGCGGTCGCGAAGGTTGTCGCCGGGCTGGATGACGGTAATTCTGGATTGCAGGGCGGCGGCCGCCATTTCAGGCGTTATGCTGCCGTTTTCCTGCATCCTGTTGATCACGCGGTCGCGTCGGCGCGTCAGTTCCTCCGGCGCGCGAAGCGGGGTGACAGACGAAGGCGACTGGGGCAGGGCGGCGATTGTCGCGGCTTCAGCGATCGTCAGGTCCATGGCCGTCTTGCCGAAATACATGCGCGACGCGGCTTCGACCCCGTAGCATCCCTCGCCCAGGTAAATCAGGTTCAGGTAAATCGCCAGAATCTGGTCCTTGGAATAGATATCTTCCAGGCGCCTGGCAATGATGCCTTCACGCGCCTTGCGCTTGAAGCTGCGTTCACCGCTCAGCAGCAGTGAACGCGCCACCTGCTGCGTGATCGTGCTGGCCCCTTCCCGCACCTTGCCCGCCATCAGGTTCTTGAAAAGCGCCCGGGCGATTCCACGCAGGTCGGTCCCGGAATGTTCGAAGAATCTTTCGTCCTCGGATGAAAGGACCGCCTTGATCAGGACGTCGGGTATCCTGTCGATCGGCGTCAGGTAGCGGCGTTCGCTGAATACCTCGCCCAGCAGCAGGCCGCGTTCGTCCGAAATCGAACTTGCCGTGCCGAACCTTATGGATTCGAACGGCGGGATTTCCGGCAGGTCGCGCGACAGGTAGACGTAAGCGCCGGCCCCGGCAATTCCGCCGAGCATGAACAGCGACAGGCCCGCCCACACCACCAGGCGCAGGATCACGACGATCGCTTTTGATGAACGCGCGTTTCCGAATACCAGCTTCATCATCGGTCCAGGGTCAGGGCGCACCGATTGTAGCCTGATTCGTGCGTAGGGGGCCATTGCCGGAATTCGGGGGGGATGAAATGGTGGAAAAAAGAAAGGGGCGCCGAAGCGCCCCTTTCAAGGATCAGTCACGAGCGGAGAACTATTCGGCCGGCTTGTAACCGGTGATGTTCGATTCCGCCAGCGTGAACGTCAGGCACAGCGACGCGGCGTCGCCGGGGTGATCCAGGTCCTTCGCGATGTAGGTGCCGGAACCTTCCGGGCAACCAACTTCGGAACCGTCGCACTGGTGCATGTCGAACAGCATCGCCATGGCGCCCTTCGCAACGCCGATGTAGGGGCAGATGTCGGCGACGGCTTCCGGAACCGGATCCTTCGCGCATTCTGCTTCGATGCTGGCGATGATGGAGGTCAGTTCCTGCTTCGTCACAACGCCGGACAGCACGCCGTTGGCGGCGGCCACGCCGATCGTGCCGGCCGTCAGGTCAGCCTTGATCTGGGCGTTCACGAGGTGAACGGTCAGGAGCAGTTCCGGCGACAGCGGAACGGAGATCGTGAAGTTACCGGGACCGGCGGCCAGGGCGCCAGCAGCGATTTCGGAACCTTCGAAGAAAATCATCGGCAGGCAGGTGTCTTCCATGTAGGAAGCTTCGTCAACCCACATATCGCCAGCGAGCGTGCAGGTCTGGGCGACTTCGTCGCAGGTCTGGGATTCGCCCATCAGGCCATGGAGGGTGAAGTCGGCGGTGGCCGTAAAGTCGGTCACGTTGGCGAATTCGAACATGATGGCGATCGAGCCTTCGGTCATCATGTCATTGAGCGGGCCGTTAACCTGGGAAGCGAGGCCGGTGAGGCCGCAGTCGCCCACGCCGTCGCCGGTGTAGTCGAAGCAGGGTTCCTTTTCGGTGGCATTGGCCGGAACGTGAAGGCTGTTCACGACGCCGGACTTGCCCCACGCGGTCGGGAGGTCATCGGGGTACACGCAGGTGTCTTCGCAGGTGCCGGTCATTTCAACGCAGACCTGACCTTCGCCGCAGACGCCACAGCCGTCGGCCACGCCGCAGCTGTCCTTGCCGCATTCCTGGTCGCCGCAATCTTCCGGAACGCAGACGATCGCGGTGCAGGTCGGAACGCCAGCCACGTCGGTGCATTCGAAGTTTTCGTCGCAGGCGCAGGTGCCTTCGCAGCCGTCAGAGCCGCAGGTGTTCGCGGCACATTCGGGGACGCACACGTCAACCGTGGTGTCCGGCGTCGCGTTGTCTTCTTCGGCCGTGTCACGAACCGTCGTGTCTTCGACGTTGGTGTCGGTGTCGACCACGTCTTCAACGTTGGTGTCTTCCGGATTACCTTCGTCAGTTTCCGGATTGCTGTCGCCGCAGGCGACGAAGCCGGTCATCGCGACCGTGAGAACCATAACGCCCAAAAACTTCACAAAACCCTTCATTCCTAATACCTCCCAATGGATGTCAGATAAACTTCGGCTTAAAAGCCAACGGGATATTAAGGGTTACGATTTTTTAATGCAAGGATTTTTTGCGGTTTTCTGCCTTTATTGCGCCGGGTTGTGAACAAGGTAATCCGCGGCCTCTCCGTAAAACTTGATAGAATGTGTCGTCAACGCGTCGGCGGTGGGCCAATGCGCATTGGGTTCCGAATCAGTCTGTCAGTCGCTGTGATTATCGTGGCTGCATTGCTGTCCCCGGGGTGCGGGGGCGCCGACTGGCCTGCCGACGCCGGGCTGTCAGCGGATGCCGAACCCGACATTGTCGTGGCGCTGGACGCGGCGGATGAACCGGATGGCCCCGACGATGTCGTGGCGGACACGCACGACGGGGATAACGGTCAGCCTTCCGATTCCGGCGAATCCCCCGACGGCGATTTCGATTCCGGGCCAGGCGCTTTTTATGTCACCTCGCTGGATCCGGCGGCAGGCGTCGCCGGCTCATCAACCACTGTAACAATCACAGGTGCGGGTCTGGACGGGGCAGTGGATGTCTGGTTCGGTCGGGCCCGCAGCCCGGATGTCTTCCCGATATCCGGTTCACTGCTCAGTTGTGTCGCCCCGCCCGGCGCGGCCGGCGCCGTCGGCGTGCGGGTGGTGGATCGTTTCGGGCGCGAAGCGGCCAGTCCCGTCGACTTCGTGTATGAATCCGATCTTCTTGTCATGGCGGTCCGGCCAGGTGACGGCCCGGCGTCAGGCGGCACACCCGTGCGCATTGAAGGTTCAGGGTTCAATTCCGACCCGCAGGTCTTTTTCGGCGGCCGTCCCGCGATAACCGCCTTCGCCGCGGATGATTCGACCATCATGGCCGTGGCGCCTCCGGGGCCCGCCGGCCCGGCCGACGTCCGCGTCGTTTCCGACGATGGGGAATCCGTCCTTGAAGACGGGTGGAACTACCTGCCCGACGAAATCCCGCCGACCTTGCCGGGGATCAGGATCGATTCGGTTTCCCCTGCGGCCGGCCCGGCTTCCGGCGGGACCGTGATACGGATTGCCGGTTCAGGTTTCTTTGAAGGATTGGGCGTACGCGTGGGCGCCTTGCCCTGTTCGGACGTGCATACGGTTTCCGACTCGCTGATTGTGGCGACGACGCCCCCCGGCACGCCCGGCAGCGCCGACGTCAGGCTCTTCTTCCGTTATGGCGAGGTCCGGTTCCCCGACGGTTTCTTCTACCTGGGGCCCGACGGTTCAACGATGGGCATTTTTGAAGTCGACCCGCCCGACGCGTCCTGGGGCGGCGGCTCCCTTGTGAAGGTGCGCGGGTACGGGCTGTCTTCGGTCGACACGGTCTGGTTCGGCGAATACGCCGGGGAAGTGGTCGAAGCCGCGTCGGATTTTGAGGTCACGGTCCGCACGCCGCGGTCGGAAAGGCAGGAAAGCGTGTTCGTGATGGTTGCGGGGCGGGGCGCGGCGATCGCCCTGGACGCGTTCCGCTTTTATGATCCTTATATCTATGGTGGCGGCGTTCGCGGGCGGAAGATTGAACGGAACCTGAACGTCACCATCTATAACCCGTCCACGCTGGCGCGGATACCCGGCACGTTCGTGATCGTCGGCGACGACGAACACAGTCCGCTGCAGGGCAGGACCGACGACCGCGGGCAGATCACGTTCGCCGATCCGGGCCTGTCGGGGCCGCTGGCCGTTTCCGCCACCGTGGAAACATACACCGCGATGACGATTTCGGGGTTCGACGCCCAGGACGTCACCATGGGGCTTTACAGCGCCCCGGCGCCTGAAAATCCGACCGAAGGCGGTCCGTCCGAGCCGACGAAGCCGTGCGTCGTTTCCGGAAGGGTGACCGACTACGGCAAGTATTTCCTGAAGCCGCCGTGGCTTGACGGCACGGCCTGGGTCGAATGTTTTTCATCGCCGTCGTCGATGTACACGTCCATGGGAACGGTGCCTGTCGCCAACCGGCCCGACGAGGACGGACGATTTTCGTTCAGCGGGCGTGGCGGCGAATTTGCTGTCATCTGCCGGCTGATGGTCCAGGAAACTGGTGCGGCCGAGGGTTATCCGATACGCATGGGCATCAGGCGTCACTTGAAATGCCAGGAGGGCGTGTCGCCGGAAGTCCTCGTTTCACTTGAAATTCCCACCGAATCGGCCCTGCGGTTCGGGATTTCGTCGATGCCTGTTTTCCCGCTCGGGGTAAACGAACCACGTTTCACGGGCGGCTGGCATCTGGGCACCGACGGTTACCTGCCGCTGCCTTATCGCGGTTCGTTCAACGGCGGCGTCGTGACCTTCGCCCACCAGCCCGTCGACTATGACGGCGAGGGCTCGACCGATCTGGCCGGCGATGGGTTCGATCTTTACGTCACGATTTCCGCGAAGGACCCGTCGGGACTGCCGTATTCCGTGGTCCAGATGACCGGCGTGCCGCCTGAAAGCGCGGGCGCGTTGTTCACGGGCGCCCCGGACGCGCTTGGCATGACCCCGATTGCCCTGACAGGCCAGTTCAGGGCATTCAGTCGGATGGGGGACGGGTCGGTCATGGCCGTGGACGATGCAGGTCGCACATGGATTTACGGGGATGGCGGGCTTCAGGCCGGCGCCGTTTCGCTGAACAGGCGGATCAACGACATGGCCGGCGCCTCGCCGACCGACTTCACGGCGGTCGCCGCGGGCGGCCGGCTGCTTGAAGTCATCGGTGGCGTGGTCACCAGCGTCCCCACGTCCTTCGTGGCCGACCTTCTTGCGATTGACGCCGATTCTTCCGGTGGTCAGAGCATTGTCACGGCCACATACCTGCTGAACCGGGCAAACAACATCATCACGGTCGAAAACGTGCCGCCAGGGGCAAAGATGGGCGCCGTCAGGAGGTTCGACGACGGGTCGGTCTTCGCTGTCGGTCCCGACGGCATGATTGTGACCGGGGCCGCGGGCGGCGAGTTTGCCGCGATCAGCGCCGTTGCCGAGGACCTGTTCGCCGTCGAGGGTGATTCCCCCGAGCAGGTTTGGATCGCGGGCGAAAACGGGCGGGTCATTTCAATCCGCGAAGGCGACGTGACCGTATTCAAGACGCCGGGCAGCGAAAGTCTCAGGGGCATTCTGGTGCTGGACGAATGCCGCGTGCTCTTTTACGGCGATTCCGGCGCGCTGTACCTGTTCGACTGCTTCCAATTCACCGATCTTTCAGCGTCGATTCCGAGTCGATACGCGCTGGCAGGTGGCGCCGTCGTCGATCCGGACGCCGGGCACATCGCGTTGCTGTCAGCGCCGGTGGTGGAACTGACGTCGTTCGCGGGGTTCCCGACGATCACTTGGCCTGTCGAAGGGTCGGCCTGGGACGGAGCCGGGTTCGCCTGGGCGTCGGGGGAATCGTGGGGCGCCACGCATTGCCAGGGACTGGTCGGCGGTCCCTCGGGAAACGTGTTCTGGCAGTTCCTTGCCGACGGCTCGTCCGGCGGGGTCGGCTTCCCGGACTTCGACCGTCTTATCGGATACGATCCGGCGCCTCCCGGCCCAAAGCGCGTCAATGTCACATGTTCTCGGACCCCGCGGTTCGACATCGACAACTACGATTACCGGTCGCTCAACACCAATACCCGTGAAACATACTCGGTGGATCTGGGGGCCTTCTATTGATCAGCGAAGGTTTTGCCTCTGGACCCCAGGGCAAAGCCCTGGGCCAGCAGTGAGGCCAGGGGGCTCTTGAGCTGCCATGGACAGCCACATGGTGATGGCCGCATCCGCGCGCGACGTGCTACAATTCTGGCGGCCGTTTCCGGCAATTGAACGCGGGGGTGTCCGATGAAGCATCTGTTTTTCGTGCTGGCTCTTGTTGTCGCGATGCTGCCGATACACGCCGACGCGGCCCCGAAGAAGAGCGATCTTGCCGTCGTCATCGAATCGCTCGCGCTGGGTATGGGCGACGAATATGATATGGCGCTTGATTACCTCAGGACGCGCAACGACGTTTTCACCGCCGGTGCCTCCGCCATGGAAGCCGTGGTTGCCCGGTATCCCGCCGACGCTGATGTCGCGCGCAGGCTGCTTGATTTCGCCGCGCTTTCGGGCGATCGGGGATGCCTTTTCGCGGCGAAGCTGGTGTCGCCGAAGTTCCCGGCCTGGGTTGCCGGGGTTTTGAAGCGTTACCCCGACACGCTTGGCTGCGAGGCAATGCACAAGGCTGTCGGCCGGATTCCCGTCTGGGCCGAAGCGGCGACCGTGTCCCGCGAAGCCGAATTGTTCCTGATCGACGCGTTTTCGGCGATCGGCAGGGCCGGTAACGTTGAGGGCGCGGCCGCGGCGTGCCGGTTTCTTGAAGACGCGCCGCCCAACGTACGCATGGCCGCGGCCGACGTGATATCGGGGGTCAGGCCCTCCATCGGTCAGGATTGCCTGGTGAGGGCGTTTGACCACGAAAAAATCAATTCCGACAGGACAATGTCCGGATATTTCCTTGAATCGATTGCGCGTTTCGGCGGCGACGGCGCATGGCCGCACCT
>Ga0209467_1000372_pt1 | contig 66823 bp, 103 predicted proteins | sample Higcelwee11metaG_FD_187175 | JGI IMG/M metagenome (GOLD analysis project Ga0209467, IMG submission 187175) | Freshwater pond sediment microbial communities from the University of Edinburgh, under environmental carbon perturbations - High... | ecosystem: Environmental > Aquatic > Freshwater >...
ACAAGCAAATGGTCTGGTTGTTAAGGATGGCAGAAGGACCTCAAAGCAGGCTTACAAAGACATAGCAGCTGCGGAACTTACCCACCTTTCTGACTTGGTGGATATTGTCCAGTCGTCCCTGCTTGGGTATGGCTCAAGCAGCTGGTTCCAGAAGAACGTGGCTGGAGCAGAGCAGCTCAAAAGAGGTAACTGGCTTACCATTAAATTCCGTGGAGAAAAACCATTACGCAAAGTGACCTCTGACCAGAGCACCACGGCGTTTGGAGAGGAGCTTAAAAATGGAGAATTTCAAAAAGGCTGGACACCAGAACTTAGCGTTGAAGACATCGACGCCATCGGAGACGAACTTGATGTCGAGTACCCAATCTTCCTTGATAGAGAGCCCAGTAAGCTCTTCCAACGATCCAGTAGAGCGGTTGGCCCACTCAGTGAGGTACTTCGCCCAACACGGGATGGAGGGACAGGCCAAAATCAGGCAGGAGCTGGGAGTCAGGAAGTACGGGGACAAGATGCCGCCGATGCCGGAGATACAGGAGCAAGATTCTCTGTAGCGCCACGTTACGGCAATGAGCTGCCAGTTGACTTCGCCACTGTTGTGCGTGAGCACCCTGAACTGGTAGAGAAACATGCCAAGGCTATTCTGGGGTACAAGTACACCGGTATCAAGTTTAAGCTGGGCGAGAAACCAGAACAGACAGTCAAGCGTGTTATCAAGCAACTCTCGGATAACCTTGTGTGGCTCTATGGACAGATCAGTGAATCTGAAAGAGCCCTGAGCAAACAGTGGTATGTGGGCGCCAATAAGATTGCCAAAAAGTGGGCCAAGGAGTATGGGCTTACTGACGACCAGTCTGCAGCAATGATAGCAACCATGTCGCCGCAAATGGATTGGGACCAGAACCTGCACCTTGCAAAGACTATTATGGATAAGTTGTCAAACCCTGAGTCTCTGGTCTGGAATAATGATATGTCAACGTCCGGTTACGAAGCCTATCGTGGGCTTATCTCTGGCAAAGATTTTGCTGACATAACTAACGATAACGAGAAGGCTGCTTGGCTGGTGGCCCATGATGAGTCGATGGGTAAGCGCCCAGTGATGGCGTGGTCCCCAGACGGCACAGAAAAAGGGTATGGAAAGTTAAGCACCAGCTGGTCAAATGGCGCTGGGCCAGTAGCCAAGGCCATAAGAATTTTTGAGGGCAAAGATATTGGTTCAAACCTTGGCAAGTACCAAAAGGTTCGCAACTTCTTTAACAACATTATAGACCCCACCGATTCCACCAGCGTGACCGTGGACACCCATGCCGTGAATGCCGCATATCTGGCACCACTTGGTGGCAGCTCGGCTGAAGTCTTACACAATTTTGGGTCTGGATCTAAAGAACTCGGAGTAAAAAAAGCTGGGTCAGCCAAAGGCGCCGAGGGGACATATTACATTGCCGCAGACGCATACCGTGACGCAGCCAAGAAACTGGGTCTGCTGCCAAGGGAGCTGCAGTCCATTATATGGGAGAAAGCCAGAAGAGACATCTCCAGCATCAAGGGTGGCACAACTAAAAACGAAGAGGTCAAAAACCTGTGGAGGCAGCATGTTCAAGGCAAGAAAGGATACAGCCCAGAAACAGTCAGAGCCGAACTCGCAAAATACTTCGGACCCAGTATTGGAGGGGATGATTCAGCGAGGTATGCCGCTGACAAGAGCCCAGTGGATCAAGATGCATTGGGGCGGAGAGGTAACGGAGTCGGACTTGGACGCAGAGGGGCTGGCGATGATACCGGACGAGCTGGAGTAAAGTATTCTGCCCCCGCCCACCTCACCCAGCAACAGGTTGACGCTATGAAACATGTCGGCCTGATGGTGGACAAGCGCACTCCTTCAGAATGGGTAGCCGGTCAGATCGACAAATGGCTTGGCAACTGGAAGCAGAAATACGTTGACCAGTTTGCCCCTCTGCAAGATCTCGACTTCAAGGCATATCTGCAGGCCAGAATGTCAAAAGGTTCTGACGGTGCGCTTGAGGCAGCCATCATGTACGGTAACATCCAGATCAAAGACGGTATCTACGATGCCAAGGCAACCAAAGGGTCTGGCTTGATTGACGCCATGCAGAAACTTCAGGGTGAGCATGAACTGTTCCTGACATGGATAGCGGCCAACCGTGCTGACAACTTGTCCAGAGAAGACAAGGAGCATCTGTTCCGTGGACAGGACATTAAGAGCCTCAAGAGGCTTAACGAGGGCAGCATGCCTGACGGTCAGAAGCGTTCTGACGTGTATGAGTCTGTCCGCAAGGAACTCAAGCGCATCAACGCTGAAGTCCTGAACGTAGCCAGAGACTCAGGCATTATCGACCCCACTATGACCAAGTTCTGGGAGGATGAGTTCTATGTACCATTCTTCCGAGCCTCCGAAGACGGTATAACGGGTCCGGGGGTAAGCTCTGGATTGGTTCGTCAGTATGCGTTCAAGAAGCTGCGTGGTTCTGACGGCAAGCTTCACCAAGACCTTATGGCCAACGTATTGATGAACTGGTCTCACCTACTGTCCGCTGCTGCAAAGAACAGGGCTGCTGAGACTGCGTTGAAGGCAGCAGAGAGACAGGGTGTAGCCAAGCAGGTATCATCCACCTTCCCTAAAGCCGTATGGTATCAGAAAGACGGCAAGCGCCATTACTACGACGTAACCGACCCCTACATCATGGAAGCCATCACGGCTCTTGAGTACACCGGCAGCAACGGTCCGGGTGCCAAGATCATGGGTAAGTTCAAACACTACCTCACTGTGGGCGTTACGGCTAACCCTACTTTCAAGATCCGCAACCTGATCAGGGATTCTATCGCCTCTATGGCCATATCGCCCCTTGGATATAATCTAGCAAATAACCTGCGTACCGGTGTGGCTATTATGAATGACAAGCAGAGCCAAGGGTACGCCTCTCTGCTTGCTTCAGGTGGCATCATCAGGTTTGGCACCATGCTTGAGGGCAAGAGCTCCAGTCACATCCAGCGACTCATAAAGGCAGGGGTAGATCCCAATACCGTCCTTAGCAGCTGGGAGCATGCCAAAGGCATCATCACAAAGGGGCTCGACAAGTATAACGATCTTGGTGAGGTGTCTGAAGGCGCTAACCGTGCTGCGCTCTACAAGCAGCTGAGAGATCAGGGCGTAGGTCATGCAGAAGCTGCATTCAAGGCCAGAGACCTTTTGGACTTCTCTATGGGCGGAACAAGCAACGTAGTAAGGTATTTGACTACCGTTGTTCCTTTTATGAACGCCCGTATCCAAGGCCTCTACAAGCTGGGCAAGGGTGCCAAAGAAGACCCTGCCAAGTTCGCCTCAGTGATAGGCGTTACTGCTTTGGCATCTATTCTGCTGATGCTGAAGTACCGTGATGATGACGAGTGGAAGAAGCGTGAGGATTGGGACCGTGATAACTTCTGGTGGTTTAAGTACGACAACAAGGCGTACCGTATCCCCAAGCCATTTGAAGTTGGTGCCATAGCAACTTTGGCAGAACGCTCACTGGAGCTCATGGTAAATGATGAGTTCCATGGTAAGGACTTTGCTGACTTCATGCTCAGAACTACTGGGAACACGTTTGCCATGAACCCAGTGCCTCAGCTATTTAAGCCAGCCATAGACATATACGCTAACAAGAACTCATTCACAGGAAGAGACATAGAGTCTATGGGCATGGAGAAGCTAGCCAAGTCTCAGAGACTTACTGGCACTACGTCAGAGATAGCCAGATTCTTGGGCAAGGCAGAGGTGTTTTCCCCAGTCCAGATCGACCACATGGCCAAAGCCTACTTTGGGTGGCTGGGTACTGCAGCACTTACGGTATCTGACATAGCCATAAACCCTGCCATGGGCAGGCCAGAGAAAGCTGACCGGAAGCTGAGGGATACGTTCCTAGCGGGTAACTTTGTTGAAGATCTGCCAACCGGTAGCAGCAAATATACTACCCAGTTCTACAGGCAGGCACGGGAAATAACTGAGGCATATGCCACATACCGCAACCTTGCTGAGACCGGTGACTACGAGAAGGCGGCATCTTACGCCAAGGATCATGGCAAAGAGCTAGCCACCTACAAGGCATCAAATAATATTATCGGCCAGCTTGCCAACATCAACAAGCAGATCAGGTCTGTTGAAAATGCAAGGAATATGGATGGTAAGGAAAAGCGCAGGATACTGGATCAGCTGGAGCAAGCCAAGACATCCGTGACAGCCAGCGCAGCCAGAGGCATCAAATCAGTTTTAGGTTGAAAACCTAACTAGTTGTATGTAACATACTGACAACTTGTTATGAGGTGACACGTCGTGATGACGCAAGACCAACTTTTTAAACAAATGACCCCTGCCCTGCAAGCACTCTATGAGGCGTTCTACATGGAGATGTTTGCGGCAGGGTTGCCTTTTGAATTAAACGAAGTCCTGCGTACCAAGGCTGTTCAAATGGCCTACTATGCACAGCATCGTGGACCTCTTGCCGAAGTCAATGCAGAACGCAAACGTGCTGGCCTCTACCCTATCACCGAAGCAGACAACTCCTACTGTGTTACATGGACGCTCAACTCCCGCCACTTTGCTGGTCCTGACGGCCTTGCCCGTGCATTCGACATAAGACTCCTTAAATACGATAAACCTCACTGGCAGACAAAGTGGGACGGTAATAAGAACAGCATCCCTGATTATCTGGAAGCTGCCCGTGTCGGTGCATCTGTTGGACTTGAGGCTGGTGGGCTATGGCATAAGAGTGACCCGCCGCATTTCCAGTTGGACAAGATATGAAAGCCAGATTCAGGAGACTCATAGAAACACTGATAGCCAAGAAGTATTTGGCGTGGGCTGTCGCTACTGCCCTGCTTTGGTACGGGAAGATCTCTGGCACGGACTGGGTGATGCTCACTGGAGCCATTTTCTGTATCGACGCATACAGTAAGCAGGCCCTGCTACCAAAAGGTGTTCCCAGTGAATAAGCCGAAGTGGTGCAAGGACTGCCATAAGTACGACAAGACCGAACGTGAATGCGTGATGGGTCCAACTAAACCTTTTAGACGAGCTTGTAAATCATACGAACCGGAGGCCACTGCTAATGCCTGAGATCCAGAACCTGATAGCCAGTCTGTCAAACCTGACAGCTATCCTTTCCGTACTATCCTTGTTGCTTGCATTACTGATTCTTGTTGACTGCATGTTCTTGTACCGGAGGGTAACGACCTTCGTCAAAAAGCAGAACGCCAAGGGGGTATCCAGTGACAAACTTGAGTGATACCACCGTCTCAATATCTTCAATCATTCAGATTCTGTCACCAGTTGCTGTCGCCGTCATAGGTGGGTCAGGCTGGATTATCAAGCGTGTTGTAGGCAAGCTGGAAGACAGCGTAGAGAAGTTGGCGGCATCCGTAGAGGACATGAACACAAAGTGCATCAAGACTGAACGTGCGCTGCGGGTTGACAGAGAGAATGCCTTCAGGGAGTTGGACCATAAGCTGGCAGACCTGAGAACATCTTGTGAGCTGTGCCGCAAGGACCGCAGGGATGACCACGAAGACTGCGTAGATACCTATGGCAAGTTCGGGGCACGGGTTACGAAGTTGGAGACGGAGCACGCCATGCACCACAGGGGGGCAGCATGTCCGCCAATCGTATGACAGATTCGTTCTGGTGGAAGCACGGGCTGAAGGTAACGGTCTTTGTGCTGTCAGTCATAGCCATGATTGTCCTCTACATAGCCCGCAACGTAGACGACTCTTCAGCAGCAAAGCGCAGCAGGATGTCGTTCCTTGAGTACAGGCAGGATCAGGAGTCGGTCAAGATACTGGAGCTTATCCAACGGGTAGAGGAACTTGAGCAGCAGATGCGCCGGATACACGGCAAGCCTCGCAAAGAGGCATGGGAGTAACCCATGAAAGACGAGCTGGCTGTACTACGTGCCGAAAACCAAGACCTAACCATGAGACTAGCTGCTATCAAGACCATCCTGACAAGGGTCAACCCTGTCTGCAGTCAGAAGTTGCTGAAGCTAATCGAGGACTGCGAGGGGTGTGAAGGTGATCAGGGGAACCTGTAAAGACGCCTGCCCTGACTGCATAGGGTGCAAATACATACAACTGGATGGAGATTTAGGAATGTCTGAAAAACTGGCTGGAGCGTGTGGAGATTGTTTCCTTTATTCCGAGCGTAAGAAGATTTGTCCACACGATGGCAAGTACAGAACCAAAGTAAACGGCTGTTTCGCTCACTTCGTACCGAAAGGTAAAACCAATGGCAACGATTAACCTGATAGACAGCTTTCTTCAGTTGATGCCGGTACGGTGGCTCCTGCTTGCTGTGGCTGTTGTTTCATTGGTAGTGCTGGCTGTGTCTGTAGTTAGGCAGAAAGCCCTTGGAATAGAGCTGGAGCTAGCCAAGGCTGCCAACTCTGAATACCGTGCCGCTGCCTCTGTTGCTGAAGTTAAACGCAAGGAACTGGAAGCAAAGGTAGCCGCTGCCTCTGCTGAAGTCCTGACCATCAAGGTCAGCTACGACGCACGGCTTGAGAAACTAAACAAGCAGAAGATCACCAGCACGACGTGTGCAGAGATGGTGGCTGAGTCAGTCAGGCTGTTACAGGATGAGGGCGATGCAGACTAAAGAGTGTTTCGGGGATAAATGTCTTGGATGCGCTGAGTTCTTCTGCTGTGATGAGCATTTCTGGGCTGGGTGCTGGGGAGATGAAGGCGATGAAGATAGCAATTAAGGTGACGATCATAGCGGTGGTGTCAACGATATGTTCCGGCTGCCAGTGTTTCCGTGTCTGCCCTGACGTCCCAAAGCCACCTGTTCTGACTGCTATCCATGAGCCTTGCTACAAGCACGTTCGCAGCAGCGACCCTATCAACCAGATCCTTGAATGCTACATGAAGGACATTGTTTCATTTGAGAAAGAAGCCAGAGAGCGTGAAGCAGCTTTAGGAGCTTATAAGTAAATGGCAACTACACTAAACCAAGACTCGATGTGGGATTACTCACACATGAAAAGTCAAAACGGAGATACTTAAATGGCAACCATAACAAAAGTTCAGGATTTCAGTGAGCAACTGGCTAGGGGCACCCACCAGATAGGCACTCATACGTTCAAGTTGGCTTTGTGCTCCGCAGCTCCAGCAGCTACCAACACACAACTCAGCAACCTAACGCAGATTGCGTACACCAACATCACTGGTGGTGTGGCTCCAACCGTGACCATTGGTATAAGTGAGGCATCTGGCACAACAACCGTTACTGGCAATCAAGTAGTAATTACAGCGACAGGGGCAGTACCAACCTTCCAATATTACGCTCTCTATAACGACACGGCTGCCAACAAGAACCTCGTCTGTTTTTGGGATCATGGGTCAGCAGTCACTTTGGCAAGTGGTGATTCTTTCACGGTTAAATTTAATGACGTCGTTTCTGGCGGCACTATCTTCACTTTGGCATAAGGGGGCATCTATGATTCGCAGCGTAAAACTTATAGCCGCCCTGCCTGAAGAACTTGAAGCCGTTCTGCCGATTGACAGGGTGGTGGAGATTGACGAATCAGGACGATGCAACCTTGCAGATACTCAGTTTGTCATTACTGATGATCTGATTCTGGAGGTAGTGGCATGAACGGGATACCAATAAAGGGTGCTGACACCAACACCTATATTACCCGCACAGAAACCGGGTCAGACGGTAAAGAGACGCAAGTCGTAGTCGGGCAATCAGACGGTTTTCTGCGTCGCCTTTTTCGCACGCTCTCCCGGCTGACGTTTGATGTTTCTGGCCAGTTGCGAACAGCCGTTGCAGGTTCAGTATCAGTCAGCTCTGGCACAGTAACCACAGTGACCACTATGACAACGGGTAACGTAGGTTTCAGCGACATGGGTAAACCTGCCACAGCCATGGTAGTCAGCAGACAACTGGCCGCAGTCAGCACAAAAGCAAACCTTCGGAGGCCATAAATGGACATGATAAACGATAACATACGCATTACCAACCTGCCGGAATGGGAGCAGATGAACTTTGCCCCTGCAACAGGTATCGCTGGAACCAACATCGTTGACGACAATAAACGCTATATTTATGAGTATTTCCAAACATCAGCCACAGCAGCGCAATTCTGGCGGTACGACACATGGACGGACACGTATCAGCAGCTTGCTACACCTCCAACACAGACCGGCACAGTTGCAAATATGACATACACAGAAGGCGAGGGTGGACAATGGTCAGGCCGCACCTTTGGGGCTGTATATCTGTTTGTTGGCAATGGGACGATCTGCTACCTGTACCGTTACAATGTCGCAACTAACACATGGAGTGCAGCACTCAGCACCACAGGCATACCGGCGGCATTTGCTACAGACTGCTATCTGATGCACCCCGGTCCATCCCGTAACGGTTGGGAGGGTGGTTATCATTCTGGCGTATTGCGTACCATTACGCTGGGGGCTGGCGTAGCAGTAGGAGCAACAACGGCAACGGTAGGGGCATTGGCAGAGGCTATGCCATCTGGAGCACGTCTCAGGTTTGGCACGTTTGCCGTTACCTTGTCAGCAGCCGTGGTACGTGGTGCAACAACGCTGGCAGTTACAGCACTTCCACAGGGTATTGGAGCAGGAACAGTAATGATGACCGCCGGTGGTGATGATGTAATTGTCAGTTCCAACGTTGCAGCCGGAGCCACCAGCGTCCCTGTGTATCCAATCCTGAGAGGCATGGCAAGCGGAACAGTCATTACTGTTGAGCAGTTTGTCGTATTGACAGCCGCAGCCGCAGCAGCCGCCACCAGCATCACCATAGCTGCCGCACTCTACACTATCACCACAGGTTCCACAGCCCCGTATTACGGGCAGATGTATCTGGTAGGGAACAATGCAACGGTTATGTACAGGTACAACAAGGGTGCAAATGCTTGGTATACGACATCAGCAAACAGCGGTAACCCTGCTATTCCAGCTGTGACTGGTTCAGCCGGTGCAGGGTGTGCCTTAAAATGGTTGCCAGCCTTTGCACTAGATAAATTGTGGTGTCTGCGAGGAGGTGCCACAGCCACAGCATATGTTTATGATCTGGTGGCAAACAGCTGGACAACTGAGACATTCTATCCAAACACGGAAACATTCACTACAGGCACAACCGTTGCCTCTCGTTCTGTTGCCGGAAAGCAGACCACGCTTCTAATCCAAAAAGATGCAACTATGAGAATCTATGAGGGTAACCCGGCTAAAAACACGCTTGAGCCAGCATTTACGCAGTTTATCTACCCAACAGGAGCAGCAGTCGTGGGCGATAAAGCGACCTGCATCGTGTCGCCGGACGGGCTGGAATACTATTACATGCTGCTGCCATCATCTGCTGCGTTTCTGCGTACTCTGCTACTGGATAGATAATGCTTTTAGCTCTCTATCCAGCGTGGGGTCCACAAGAAGGTACGGCACAGGACATAATCAGTGTTGCGGCTGTATCTTCTTTAGACCTTATTGGTGCAGACGCAGGTAGCTTAATTGCTTATAGCTCACAAGCTATTATCAGCATCGCTGATTCTACGAACCTCGCAGTATCAGCAATAAGCGCGACGGATAAAAGAGATTCAATAAGTAATACAGCTACATCTTCATTCACAATAACCGGATCTGCTGTAACGGCCGTCAGGGCAATAAATTCAAACGCCGAGCTAACGGCATTATTGTTGGCTGGGACGTCGACAGTAGACGCAAGAGGGTTCGCTTCAAACGCCTCTTTTACGTCTTTAACTCTGGCTGGACAGAGCGCCACAGGCTCACGATCTATAGCTTCAAATGCCGCTCTTGCAGAGTTACTGCTATCTGGCCAGAGTGCTTTAGATTTATCCGCTTTTGCTTCAAATGCAGGGGCTGGGTTATTTGCTATAAGTGGGTTCAGCGCCAGCAGCGATAGGTCATTACTGTCAGGTGCTAATTACGCAACAGAAGTATTAAGTTTGTTTGATGCTACAGATGGCCTTACGTCTAGCAGTCAAGCAGCTTATACGCAAATAACCATAAACTACAATGGCGTTAGGAGCACGCGGTCATTACACTCTGCTGCTCTTAGTATTGGTTATGAGTTTTCTGGGACTCGACCGGGGAAAGCTGTTGATGAGATTAGGTTCACCATTGACCCACCAGTAGAGGTAGCTGTTTCAGTTTCGCCAGTTTCGGTGGCAATAGCCCACCAAGAAGTTGTTGTTTCGGCAAATGCACAAGTGAAGACAATAAATGTTACGCAAGGAGAAAGCTGATGCGTATCACTCGCAAACAAGGCAACTCACTCTGGTTGAATGTGCCCGGTACAGGCTTCGACCTCATAGATACTGAATGGGATAACTGGTCTGGAGTATATGCGCTGAAGGACAGTGCTGGAGTATCCGTCCTGTCTGGCAGCCTGAGTAAAGACCCAGTAGAATTTGCAATGTTCTACCTGCATCTAGGTGGAGCTGTAATGAGTTCTATTGATGTGGGGCTATATAAGCTGGTGTTTGAGGTGCGAAACACTACGGTTGATTATGTGCAAGAGATGAGGCCAGTCGAGCTTGCAATAGCGGAGCAGGACATTTGAAGCTTGGGATAGGCATAGCAGAGATCAAGGTATCCTTGTCTGTGATACCGAAACTGGTCGCAGTTATCAATTTTCTGAAGGGGCTACTCACTGAAAACGGACAGTCGCTTAAAACAGAATCTGGGGAGACACTGATACCATGAGTGACGGAGTAAAAATATCAGCTCTACCTGCTGCAGATGCGCCCACTACGGATGACGTATTCCCTGTTGTGCAGGGTGGGGTCACAAAGCGCTTGGCTTTGTCTGCTGCTTCTGTCCCCTATGGTAATGGTACCGTGGCCTCTGCTCTGGACCAGCTTCTCTACGTCGCCCCTTCAGCCTCATTCAGCCTGTCTGTTGGCACAGTAGAGATAGGCAGCACCGTGTCCTCAGTAACGGCTACGTGGTCATTCAACAAGACTATGATCAGCGCCACCCTGACCGATACGACCATAACCCCTGCAGATACTACGCACCTATTCAGTGGGCTTTCTCTGGTCAGCAATAAGACCTATGTTCTGGGCTTCAATGACGGGACCACAAGCGGCAGCGCATCACGGACTGTAGCGTTCTCACCTAAAAGGTATTGGGGTATTAGTGCTAACACGTCACTTGCAGATGCAGACATCATTGCCATGTCGCAGGAGTTTAGTTCCAGCAAGAGCAAGTCGGTTTCCTATGACTGTTCAGGCGGCAAATACTTTTACTTCTGTTATCCATCCAGCAGCGGCCTTCCTGCCAACGTAACTGTCGGTGGGCTAGCCTTCTCTGATTACACGGTATCTACACAGGGCTTCACCAACGCCTCTGGCTACACACAGAACTACAACGTGGTCAGGTGTAACAACATCCAAACCGGATCTGCAATTAGTGTGGTGTGGGCATGAGTAATTTATCAGGAACCAACCTAGCCGCCAAGATAGTGCCGTTCACCACTGACGATACCTACCCTACCCATGACGCACTGTATGGTAAGGGTGGTCATAGGGAAGTGGCAACACTGGTGGAGCGTGACAGCATACCTGAAGCGCGCAGAACACTTGGTATGCTGGTATATGTTGGAGAAACTGACGACACGTACAAGTTGGCTGCAGGTGGATGGACGTCATTTGTTGTGAGCGGCGGGACTCCAACCTCTTCAACTTCGTTTGTTCCTGTTGTGTCGCAAGCGTCTGGGGCGCAAGAGCCAAGCCTTGTGTTTGAGTATAACGAGCATGGTCATCTTGACCTTGTGCTGGAGGTGTTATGAGTGTGCATAGAGATTTAGTTGGGGATCAGGTACACGTTCCTCATGCGTGGGAGTACGCTGACGCTACTGCGAGGCTGGCAGCTTCTGGGTTCATTGCCAATGATGCGAAGAAGCTGGCCTTACAGCTATCTGACAACACGTTCTGGATATTGCTTACGCACAGCCCTGCAACTTGGACTGCTATGGGCGGAATGCCTCAATCAGTTTCTGACCACGTTGCCAGCACCAGTAACCCCCACGGGGTGACAGCCGCCCAGACTGGAGCAGCTACCGCAGCCCACAACCACGTGGGGATATACGAACCAGCCGATGCTAACATCCAAAGCCATATCAGCTCTATTAGCAATCCTCATTCGGTAACTGCGGCACAGGTAGGGGCAGCTACAGCAATCCATAACCATGACACGGCATATGAGCCTGTCGGGTCTGCAGCGGCGGCGGTGGCAGCACTTATTGACGCTTCTCCTGCTACGCTTAATACCCTGAACGAATTGGCAGCAGCCCTTGGCGATGACCCCAACTTTGCAACCACTATCACCACATCAATAGCCGCTAAACAAGCAACCCTCGTTTCTGGCACAAACATCAAAACAGTAAACGGGGCATCGCTGCTTGGTTCTGGGGATATTGTAATTGAAGGTGGAACAGGAGGGGCAACAGTTGTGTTTCCATTTTATAAAGCAGATGGGTCAAGTGATGCAATAGCCCTAATAGGCGGCTCGGCTCTTCCATTCTACAAATCAGATGGCAACACAGATAACATAACCCTTGTAACACTTTAGGAGGATAATCATGGGATTGGTTAAACTGATTAAGTCAATATACACAACTACAGACGTAACGGCACTTGGAGAACTTGCTGCTGGTGATACCATATTGCTAGAGAACCCAGAAGTTAAGAACTATGTGGAAACAGTGTACGCCCCTGCTGCTGGAAGTACGTTTACCATAGACCTTGCCAACGGCACGTTTCAGAAGTTCACCACCAATGCTAACACGACCATCACCCTGCCTGCTTCAGTTGCTGGCAAGAGCTACACAATCATGGTGGCTTACGGTGGCACTCACACGATCACATGGGCTGGAGGCTCTACTATTAAGTGGTCTGGAGGTACTGCTCCTACGGCAACCAGCGTGTCAGGAAAATTCGACATAATTGTTTTCGCTTGTGACGGTACAAATACCTATGGTGCATCTGGCGGGAGTAACTACTAATGTTCGGGGCTGCTGGTAAATTCCATCGTAGCAGAGGTGTTTCTGACCCATATTGGGCCAACACGTCATTACTTGTTCATGGTGATGGTGCAAACGGTTCTACGTCTATTCTGGATGCCACAGGTAAAAACACACTGACCGCTGTAGGTAACGCTCAGATCAGTACGGCGCAGAGTAAGTTCGGCGGTAGTAGTTTGGCGTTTGACGGATCATCGGACTATGTGTCGATGCCTAATAATAGTGACTTAATCATTGGGGCAGGCGACTTTACTATTGAAGCTTGGGTCTACACGACCGTTTCCGGTGTAAACCAGTCTATATGGTGCAAAGGCATTGTAAGTACAATGTTTGGCTTCTACCTAAACCCTACTAATAAGTTAGTCCTAAATACCCTTTCGGGTGCTGCTGCAATAACGTCTACTAATTCCGTGCCTCAAAACACGTTTGTCCATGTTGCTGCCAGTAGAATTGCTGGTGTCACTAGGTTGTTTATAAATGGCGTACTGGAAGCGACTGCAGCTATCAGTACCGACTTTTCCACTACCGCTGCTGCATATATAGGGGCTTACGGAAGCGGCGGGCAAGATTTCTTCTATGGCTATATAGATGACCTCCGCATAACAAAAGGCGTAGCCCGTTACATCGCCAATTTCAATCCACCAGCCGCACCATTCCCTAACTCATAGGAGCAGCTATGTATAAAAATATCACCACGCTAGAGATATTCAGCCTGTACGCATTGCAGCAGGCTTTCCCAAACACCAGCTTTGCACTGTCTGGGCCTAATGATGAATGGCTAGCAGAGCATGGGTTTGAACGCTACACCGCACCAGTAACACCGCCAGATCCTGCTGCTGTTGAAGCCCAACGCATAGCATCCCTCTGGCAAGCCGCACATGATTACGAATATGCAGAGATCTCTGGCTCCGCCGTAGGGCTTCTTGCTATGGGTGTGATGCAGGGGTTACCGAAATGCGTAGCTGTTCAGAACTGGATCAAAGGTATTTGGACTGAGTATTATACACGCAAAGCTGGCGTTAGCACGGACACCAGTTACGCTGCCTGTGGTGTTTGCCCGTACACAGTTCCTGAACTTATGGTAGAGCTGGGCTTCTAATGAACTACCTACGCAACCTATGGCAATCATTCGACCGCTTCCTGAACACAGTGTTTGCAGGTACGGATAAAGAGTATCTGAGCAGCAGAGTGTACCGCTACAAAGACATTAACAGGGTGGCTGGCTTGGCATATCGTGCGCTCAACTGGCTGGATAAAGACCACTGCGAGAAGGCTTACGCTGACTGTCAGATAGGCATGGACCCTGAAGATGATGTCTGGAAATGATGTTAGTCACCAATTAGTCACTTTCAGCTCTGCCTGCAAAAATAACTGTAATAAGTTTGCATAGTTATATGTCATAGAAAGAGGTCTGCAAAACCTCGATTCATCAGTTCAAATCTGATCGTCGCCTCCAATAAAATTAGGGACTTACACAAATAAGTCCCTTTCTTTTTGCCTCAAAAACATAATTGGGTGTTTCATAAATACTTCCAAGAAGTTAAGTTATTACGGCACGTACTACTTCTTGGTAACTATTGGACTTCTAAGAAGTTTATTGTTAGTCACTTTTTAGTCGTAAGATGCCTTGCCAATATAGCCTTCTCAAGTTCAACCATCTCATCCTCTGTCAACACATACACAGCAGTAGTCATAATCTTCTCGGTGCTCTTCTGGCCGGACTTGGATGTGTATTCTATATCGTACATAGCCGGGGCCTGATCATTCACAGCGTGATGGGCCGCAGTGCTTACCTGCTTCTTGGCGTACCCCTTGAGCTTGTCTATGGCAGCCTTTATACCGTCATCAAAGCCTAGATTCTCTACTCTTCCAAATACCCTGCATGCGCTGACAATATCTGGGAATACCAGATCACCGTGCTTGGCCCTGAGAACCTCCGTGTGGGTGGACGCAGCTGAGTCAAGCACCGCCTTGCTCACTTCCTCCCGCTCCTCGATGGTCATCAAGGATAGGTCTAAGTCCTTTTGTAACCTGTCCGCTAAAGACTTCGGCATACTATCTGTACCGTCTGTATTTGCCATATCAAGCGTCCCCCTCATCCTCTTTATGATCTCCAAATAGTCAGATGTTATCATTCATCCACCCCCACAACTGCAGCGTCAAGGCTAGTGTCGAGTCTACATCTCCCCCTATCCAGACGCACTCCGTGATCGCCAGCTCTTTGGTTGGGGCCTGAGCACACCACCATGCCGTCTTGAGAGTGGACACCGCATCTGCATGACCTCCAAAGCCTTTTGTCGGGAACTCTGGGTCAAGGCTTGGGGGTTCTTCCAAAAACAGGCTGGCGAGCTTGTCACAAGCCGCAAGAGCAATGGGATGGGCATGTGTCAACAGGACATACTCTTCCACCATCCGAAATGGGTCTTCACCCACCGTCTGGGCGTAGTGCAAAACTGGTAGCACCATTCCTAGACACAAGTTGCCCATAGAGTTACGGTCCTTGGAGATCTCTACGACCTTACGGTACGTCAGCTCTTCCGGTTTATGCCTCAGCAGATACTTGACTAACCTGAACGTGTCTGGCATAGCCTTGCCGTAACCGCTGTCTCGGTAGTTGTTGGCATAATAGATAATCCACCCTCCCGGTGACAGGTCTGGAAAGTCACGGGCTAAATATTCCCTCCAACACCTGATCATGTCGCTCTCGTCTGTGCCTCCGGGCTTTCTTGGGCGATGATCTTTGTCTGTGAATAGTGGCGATGACTCAAAGTTCGCCCCTATCTCGTCCCCTTCGCAGTACAGATCAAGGAGCCGGTTGTATGTTTCTAAGTTCATAGGCTACTCCTTACCCTTTTGGGCTATGGCTGGACTTACCCTGTAGCATACTATACCCAGCCGCTCTTCCTTTGATATTACTCCAGCCCGCACCAGCTTACCTATAGCGGTATTCACCGAAACCTTGGACAAACCTACCAGCTCCGCCAGTTTGGACTGGGTCACGGCTGCATATCCCCCATAGTCCATAACCCCCAAGATCCCTAACAAGACCTTATGTTCAGCACCACTGAAATCTTTGTTCCCAGCAATTTCCAATATAGCTTCTTGTACGCCCATAAAAAATCCCCCGTTGCGCCTTTTAAGGCTGTTAACTATCGGTGTAACGTCCCCAGTTTCCAGATCAAGTAACGCCTTTGCCATATCAAACCCCTTGTTGGGTTAATACAACCCATTTGGTTGTAGAGTAAAGTATGCTTTAACAAGGGTTATGTCAAGGTTTGCCATGTAAAATCCATATTGGCTAGCCGGTTATTACTTGGCCATATTGTTGTTCTCTTCTTTCCTGCTCATAATCCAAATCCTTTCATGGCATCCTGCTTATGATCTTCAAGCAGGTGAGTATACCTCTGCGTGATCCAAAGCGTACTATGTCCTGCTATATCTGCCGCCAGCTGGATGTCCTTGGTCTGCATGATCAGGTGAGTGATAAAGCAATGCCTCAGCTGGTGAAAGATAAAGTCTCCCAGCCCTGCCCTCTTAACAGCCGCATCAAATCCGATGTTGCTGCTGACCAGCATGGCGACGCCCGACTTCTTGGGTGACGGGAATACCCAACCACCTATGTTGGTCTCGTTGGCAAGTTTCCATTCCAACAGGGCCTTCTTCAGTTGGGCCGTGAGGGGTATCCTGACTTCCTTGCCCTGCTTTACCGTCCGAGTGATCTTGTTACCCTTCCAATCAATGTGCTCCCATCTAAGCCCCAGTATGCCCTCCTTGCGTAGTCCGGTGTGCAGGGCTACTGTCACCATGGTCTTGAGATGTTTAGGTGCAACACGGTCTCCACAGGCCTCCAGAAGCTTGGCAATCTCTTCTTTTGTTAATGCCCTGTCTCTGGTCTTGGGCTCTCCCAGTTTAGGGTAGTCCTCCATGGGGTTTCTGGACAGCATTCTCTTCCTCACACATATCGTCAGTAGCCTGCTTATGGCTGTCAGCTCCCTGTTAATAGTGGCTGGCTTGGGGAACTTATCCGTATCCTTAATTGGTTGTGTCTTCCTGACCCTTATGTAGTCATCAATGGTAATATGATCCAGCCTCGTTATGTTGGTGTTACCCAGTATAGGCAGCACGTTGGTATTGATGGCTGACATATACCGCTTGGCCGTCTTTGAATCCAGAGACCCATTTTCTACCTGCTCTGTGCACCACTTGTCAAATATGGCAGCGGCCTCTTTCAGCGTGTAGCTGGATGGCTTGGTTGTTATCTCTCCAGAAGATGCCCTCCTGATCAGCTCTGCCTCACGGGCTAGAGCATCTGCCTTGCTATCTCCCATCGTCTCAGAATACTTCTCTCCTCCGATATAAACTGACAGCTTCCACTTGCTGTACTTGGTAGCAGCACCCCCGCAATGGGGGCACCTCTCTCCCTTAATCTTTTCGGTCTGGACCTGCCTGACCTTCCCGCAATCACATGTTAACAGTTTGAAGACTGCCATATGTCACCTCCGTAATGCGTCTGTAAATTTCTTTGTATCTACTCGGGCCACCAGCCCGATAAGGTCTAGCTGATCAGCTATTACATTCGATAGAGCTGGGTCAATCTTTGTGACGGACCGGTAGACATCCACCAGACTCCTCTCGTAGATATTGTATTCCAACTTGCTGGTCCCAATTATCGCACTTAGCTCCTTGTCATCAGTGTAAGTCTCAAGGATGTGCCTGATCTCATCAGGGTCACAGTTCAAGTATTTCAGTATAATGGCCAGTGACGATGTCTCTATGTTTTTCCAGTCGCAGTCATTAAACGCCCTCCTGACCGTCTCTGGAGAATAGGGGACACCTGTACCTTTCATGAACTGTTTGATGGTGGTCCAACCCTCCTCTCTCAACTTTCTGCCCATTAATTTTTTGAGCTCTACCGTTCTTGCGTCTTGGCTACTTCCGCTAACCGTCCGCTTGATCATGTTCGATTTTGGCATCATAGACATATCAAGTACCCCCCCCCCGTAGAATGTGCTGCTTTGTATATTGAATGTATATCTATAGATGCTGTTTGTCAATAGTTGTCTGACAAAAACAAACTAGGTGTTGACAAGGTAAAACTACCATGCTAAAAAGTTTTTAACACTTCTTAGGAGTTTGTTTTTTTCTACAAAATGGAGATGCTTATGGGGCGACGTAGGATTACTGTAGGACTCAGCTCAAAACTGGCTGATCGGATGGAGGCAGAGATGCAGGCAAGCGGCCTTAGCATCTCAGATGTGGTCAAGATGGCTCTTGACGCCTATTTAAAGAAGGAGGGAAACTGATGGACGAGATCTTTTACCTACGCAAACTGAGTGATGACGAACTGGCAAAGGAACTGATAGCCAAGACGGCCATAGCAAGGGAAGCGGCAGTGGTCGCAGAGGCGTGTGTATTGGAGATGCTAAGGAGAGGCGATGCGTAAAATCTATGGAGCACATGTACTGGCAAGCACCGTTGGCATGTCTGAGGACGAATGGCTTGAGGTAAGGCGCAATGGTATAGGTGGCTCCGATGTCGGGGCCATCTTGGGAATCTCTAAGTATGCCTCTCCACTATCTATCTGGCTTTCAAAGGTGGAAGGGTTTAGTAAGAAGGCTGGACGGGCCGCCCACAGGGGCAAAATGTCGGAGTCGTGGATTAGGGACGAAGCTGCGGCCAGAAACGGGTGGAGGGTAAGACAGGTACATGCTGTATTACAACACCCTGAACGCAAATGGATGCTGGCTAACATAGACGGGGTGATCACTAATCTGGGTAAAAAGCATGAGATACTGGAGATAAAGTTTATTAACTCGTCACACGTGGCATCCAAGGTGTTGGATAATAACAAACCTCTTGATGAGCATTTGGCACAAGTGGCTTGGTATCTTGCAGTAACTGGGCTGGACCGGGGCCACATAGTTTATGACCTGCCTAGCCACGACCCTCTCGATTTTGTGGTAGACCGGGATTTAGACCTAGAATCAGACATGATAGCCGCTGCACTCAGTTTTTGGAGTTTAGTGGAAAGCAAGGAAGCCCCAGCTTTGGACGGGTCCGTAGACGCCAGTGACTATCTTAAAATCAAGTTTTCGGACGCCACCGACACAACTATTCAGCTGCCCGAATCCTGTGAGCAATACGTTATGGAATACCAAGCTGCGTCAGATGGCATCAAAGAACTGGAAACGGTGAAAGAAAGAGCTAAGCAGATGCTTGAAGAATCTCTTGGTCAAAACACTACTGGGTACGCCGGGAGCAAGGTAGTGTCTTGGAAGCCTACGTCAAGCAAGAGAATTGATACCGATATGCTAAAGAAAAAATACCCGGAGATAGCAGCTGAATGCACCGCAGAATCGACATATCGGAGATTCTTAATCAAGGGGTAGATATGCAAACCAACCCCAAGCATAAGACAATAAAATAGGAGGCGACATGAACATCGAATTACACGACGGCAAAGACCCTGTACTTCTCAGATATAAAGAAGGTTCATTTGAGCTGTGCTGGAAGATTAATTCCAAGGACCGTGACACGGGTGAACCAGTAGAGCTTTGGTCACCGCAGAAGTTTTACGCATCGCCAGCTCAGGCCCTCAGTAAATTGCTCACCATGAAGGTGGGTAACTCTGATGCAACTACACTGAAGGAGTTGAGGGTAGCAATAGAGAAAGCAAGCAACGAAATCATGGAAACCTATTCAACGGTAATCACAAAGGAGCAAATCAATGGCTGATCTAAAGTCAGTAGTAAAGAGCAAAGCAGTGGCAGCAGCAGCACCGGCAAAGACATTGTCTTCCCAGTTTGAGGCACTGAAGCCTGAAATACGCAAGCTGGCAGGGCATCACACGGACAAGCTGGTCAGGCTGGCCATGAACCAAGCCAGAACCAACCTTCAGGACTGTTCAGTAAGATCCATTCTGGGGGCTGTAATGAGCTCTGCGGCTGTCGGCCTTGAGCCATCCCCTCTTGGGCATGTCTGGCTGATCCCTTTCCGTAACGGGAAGACTGGTGAGACCGAGTGTCAGTTCCAGATCGGGGTACGGGGCTGGATTAAATTAGCACGTAATGCTGGGTGCTTCTTGGACGCCAAGTGCGTTTATGAGAACGATGCGTTTTCATATGAGTACGGCTTTGAACCTTCCCTTACCCACATACCAGCAGAAACCAACAGAGGTAAACTCCGTTGCGTCTATGCCATTGCCAAGGACCGTGACGGAAATAAATACCTTGAGGTCATGTCTCTTGAGGAAGTGGACAAGATCAGGAAGGTATCCAAAGCTGGGCAGTCTGGCCCGTGGGTTGACTGGTATGACCAGATGGCTCTCAAGACCGCAATTAAACGTCTGGCAAAGATGCTACCATTGGATACCACCTTTGAAAAGGCAAGAGCCTACGACTCTACCACAAACGTATTGTCGAGGGTGGAGGACGAGTATGGCAATGCCCTGCCAGCTCCCAGCCTTAACCCCAAGGAGATTGTGAGCATTCAGCCACAGGCACTGACCCCGACCATCGAAGGCCAGCCAGTTGATGAGTCAGGCTGGACCCAGACAGAGATGATCGCTGAAGAGCCTACCGCTACTGATATTTTTGCAGAATAAAAACCACCAAGGAGTTTGTAATGGCAAAACCAACACAGCTACATATTGAAGGAAAGATATTCGCAGACCCAAAACCAACCACCGTATCTACCGGCAAACTCAAGTGCACCTTCTCAATACTGAACGTGCACAGGAGCGGCGACATTCGCAAGGACGGACGCTGGTTTAACTTTGTCGCATGGGAGGAGACTGCAGAGCATATCCTCAACAACTTCAGGGCGGGTGATGTGATCACCATTTCAAAGGCCACACCTAAATCAAGCAAGTGTAAATGCCCTGCCTGTAAAGAGTGGGTGGAGATGGGCGTAGAGTGGACTGTTCAGGAGCTGGGAGAGAAAGCCGTTCCAGAGAATCTGCCTGATGTCTATGAGCAGGACGAGCTGGTAAGCAGAGAGGTGGTGCTGGATGACTCAGACATCCCCTATTAGCTACGACCAATGCTGCTCAGACGGCAGGCCACTCAAGAGAAAGGAGGGAAAGCCCCAACTGGGGTTAGTACCTCCGCTGCTTACTTCTCACTTGGCCAGAGTATTTGAATATGGCCTCACCAAGTATGAGCTTGAGAGCTGGAAGAAGTTTGATCTGACTGGGGCTCGTGAGCTGATTCACCCAGCCATGCGGCACCTTGATGAATACCGTGACGGTCATTATGTGGACGAGGAGTCCAAGTGCTACACACTGATGCAGGCCATGTGGAATCTGCAGACAATACATTGGCATGAGTACCACCAGAACCCAGAATACCGGAGGATTTATGAACAACTACGTGAAAGCGGGACTGATCCTGCTGCTGATAGCGTCGGGGATGACGCTGGATTACAAACTGAATTACGAGAATGCAGTCCAAGGGCAAGAAGACCCGACGGACCCTTACATGGGCTACCACCAGAATGTTTCGATGACAGAGGAGCAAAAGAAGCTCTCAGAGTTCTTCGTGAAACATGGGAGTCCGCAACCGGCAGAGATGGCGATTGCCGTGAGCAAGACCAAGTACCCAGCACTCCTTGCGGCAGTGGCGATCAAGGAATCAAACGGGGACCCGACTTCACAAGGAGACGGTAACGAGTCTCACGGTGCATTTCAGGTACAGCCCCGTCACTGGGGGCCAGTCAGTAAAGACCCAAATAAGCAGGCCCTGCAGGCAGAACGTATCCTCGACGAGTTGCTAGAAGCCTCTAAGGCTCGGGGGGATCTTCGATGGAGGACAGCCCTTGCACGGTATAATGGGGGCAGCCGCCCACCACGGATCAGCTACAGGTATGCTGACAAAGTTATAAGAACAGCGAGGTCAATATGAACGATAAGAAGCCGCCATTAACCCGCCCACTTACCGGCGAGGAGGCGCTACAGGTAGCCCTTTTGGGCACAGTACAGATCACGATAGTAGCCCTTAGAGAAAGGCTGGAGTTGGAGCCTAATCGCAAGTACAGAGAGAAGAGGGAGTATTGGCTGCAGCGCATGGCTGACGCCGTAGAGGCAATAGACATGACCCTTGATGGCTACGTTAACGAAGAGTTTGAGCTGAAATTTACCAAGTACCAACGTATGATCGAGTCCGATATCCAATCATTGCTGAAGACATATAAAGAGAAACCCTTATGATCGTGCACAGGACCCAGAAGAAAGTTCACCCAATCAAGGTATGCGTAGTGTGCGGGGAGGAATACCAGCCTATCTATGCCACATCCAAATGTTGTAGCCACAAATGCAGTGCTACCAATTACGCAAGGCAGAAAGCCGGATACAAAAATATCAAGCGAGGTGTGCCCAAGCTGGAGACCGCTACCAGATCATCCAGCTACAGAAGCCCGATCAGTGATGAAGAGCAGCTGGCTATTAACAAGGCTGTTGACAACAGGTTGCTACCAAAGCCCGAGCCATGCCGGACGTATAAGCCGGGAGATCCTGAGTTTGACAGAATAGCTGCAGAGCTGACACCCATGGGCAAGATATCCAATGTGGCCACAGGTTATGGCATCCCAACTCTGGCTGTGCTTTACGAAGTTAATACTTCCCAGTTGTCTGCTTGACACACCCAGTCGGTTATGATACATAACAAACCCCATCACAAAAAGGAGGCACCAATCAACATGGCATACAAAATAGAAACCAAAGAAAAGACAAGGGCTTTTTATGTACGTGTCACGGAAAGTGAATACGAAAAGCTGCAGAAGGTGCTGAAGAAGATGAAGGTATCTCAGGCAGATTTTACCCGCCATGCCCTGACCAAGGAATTGAATGTAGCAGTATCCCAACTCTTCTAAATAAAAAGCCCCTGCTATCAACAGGGGCATCCCACAAGGTCTAAGGAGGACCACATGAGTATTCTGCAGATTACATCAGGCAACCCCAGCATGACAAGCAAAGAGATAGCCGACCTAGTAGAGTCGAGGCATGACAAAGTCAAACAGTCTATAGAAAGGCTTGTCTCCAAGGGAGTTATATCCCAGCCCCCAATGGGGGACGGGACCAAGTCTGCCAACGGCATTACTGAAAAGGTCTATATATTTTCAGGAACGAAAGGCAAACGTGACAGTTTTGTGGTTGTAGCTCAGCTTTCCCCAGAGTTCACAGCACGTATAGTGGACCGGTGGCAGGAACTTGAAGCAAAGCAACCCACCATCCCCCAAACCCTTCCAGAGGCCCTTCGCCTTGCCGCAGATCTTGCCGAGCAAAACTCTAAGCTACTCCCAAAGGCGTTGGTAGCAGACAGGCTGGTCAAGTCAGATGATATGGTCAACCTGACTATGGCCTCAAAGCTGCTGGGGGTCCAACCTCAAAGATTTATCAGGTCACTCAATATGATGGGCTGGATATACCGCAAGCCCGGGGCGAAGCACTGGTCCGCATATCAGCCCAAGATAAACTCAGGGTATCTACATCACAAATTCAGCCAATACACAAAGCCTGACGGTACAGAGGGTAGCGACCCGCAAGTGCTTGTCACCACTAAAGGGCTGGCCAAGCTCTCATTACTGATGGGCAGCGCTATACAGCAGGGCTTTAACTTCTCGGACGCAGCATAACACCCAAGGGGTTTGTTTGACACTTCCAAATAGTTATGGCATGATGTAGACAGTTCTTTCATCCAAAGCGTCTGTGGGGGACGTGGAGGGTACATAAATCACGCTGTGTCAGAGCAGCAACGCTTTCAAGTGCAACCCAAGGAGCCCCAACTCCTTTGCACGACCGGCCCCTTTAGAGTCTCTGACCTCTACTGGGGCCATTCTTTTCTAAGGAGAACGAAATGATGCAATACCACGAACAAATCAAACACCCGCTGTGGCAGAAGAAGAGGTTGGAAGTGCTGGAATATCATGGCTTTGAGTGCCAAGAATGCGGTGCTACAGACCATGAGCTGCATGTTCACCATGTGATTTACAAGCGTGGGGCCATGATATGGGATTACAAAGAGGAAGAGCTAAATTGCTTATGTTCTAAATGTCACAAGCAGGTCCACGCAATAGATGAACATATCAAAAAAATGACATCCTATCTAAGCCAATCAGAAAAAGAGTTGTTGGCAGGTATCCTAGCCGGTATGTCACACGTAGGTGTTGACCGCCACTCTGCTTCTCCAGCCATAGGCTTCCAATACGCTACGGGCCTCACAATGTGGCTTAATCACAACCCTGACTCAGATACAGGGGTGTCTGATGCGGCCATCAACGACACAATAGATTACATCGTGAGCGGGGTAGCAAGATGAGTAAAACTAGGCCATTCACATTCAGAATACACGCCGCAGATTTTTTTACAACTGTCCAAAACATACCAGCAAAACAAAGAGGACAGTTCCTGTCTCAAATGGCTATCGATTTGATAACTTTAACCCCCACCCTAGATTACACCAAGCAGGTTATATCAGAAACCGTTGAGTATATTGCAAAACAATCAGAACACGGGAGGAAAGGAGGACGCCCAAAAAAAACCGACCCTTTACCAACCCTTAACGGTGGCTTAACCGACCCTGAAGCTACCCCTAAGCCAAAAGAAGAAGAAGAAGAAGAAAAACATAGGGGAAAACCCAGATGGTTCCCCCCGACATTAGATGACGTTAAAAGGTACTGTGCAGAGCGAGGGAAGTCAGTGGACCCTGAGTCTTGGTATGACCACTACTCGTCAAACGGCTGGCTTGTAGGTAAGAATAAAATGAAAGACTGGCAGGCTGCTGTGAGAACTTGGGAAAGGACCAGCTTCGGAAATAAGCCTCAACAACAGCTAGGACTTGGAGTTTACCGATGACCAAAGAAGCCACAAGCCATTTCAGAAGACCAAGTACTTTTGCTCAAAAGATAAATGACAGATTCCGTCCACCGGAAGGTAAGCCTACTGGCTACGGACTTGGCTGGGAGAAGACAGCAATCATCCGAGTTAACCCCGGAGAGATGAGCTTATGGTCAGGATTTAACGGTCATGGCAAGAGCTGCATGCTGAACCAAGTGATGTTGCATGGAGCTACTGAAGGCCAGAAGTGTGTGCTTGCCAGCTTTGAGATGTCTGGTGATCGTAACCTGATGAGGCTGATACGCCAGCGCACTGGGAAGGTGTTGCCGAGTGAAGCAGAGGTAAAGACTGGGTTGTCTTGGTTTGATAAGTGGCTTACCATCTACTCGTATCTGGGAGGTCACGCTGTAGATACCATGTTGTCTGAGTTTAAGAGGGCTGCTCAGAACGGCTGCAACGTATTCGTTGTGGATAGCCTTATGAAACTGGGCGTCGCAGAGGACGATTTTGCCGGTCAAAAGCTGGCGGTAGAAAAGCTCCACAACTTCTGCCTTGAGTCGGATGTCCATGTCCATCTGGTGGCTCATAGCAAGAAGGCTGAGGATGAGTCAAAGGTTCCCGGTAAAATGGACGTGATGGGGGCAGGAGGTATCAGCAACATCCCCGATAACGGCTTTACTGTGTGGCGCAACAAGGCCAAAGAGGATCATATCGAGGAGTCATATGTCAACGGAACAGAGCCTAAGATCGACATCCTAAAAAAGCCAGACGCCCTGCTTAACTGTTGGAAGTCCCGTGATCATGGCTCTGACGCTGAGAAGAAGTACGCCTTCTGGTATGATAAACGGGGCATGCTCTATAAGGAATCCCAAGGCCAGACGTACTACGAGGATCTACCCTACTGATGGACGTTTTGATGTCGGCATATGTTTCTACTCACAATAAGCTGAGGGTAAGCCAGATACAGGAAAAGGCTGAGGCTTTTGGGGTGGATATGAAGACTGCCATCACGGCACGGCTACGCTACCTGTACCAGATCAAAAGGGGTCTGGAAGACAAGGCTTTAGCAGCGGCTAGGGATGAAGACGGGGTAATTATAGAAGCGGCGTTCAGGTTCTTGGCCCAGAGAGACGAGATCAGTAAGGAGATCAAGAGAACTGCGGAGTGGTGGAAGAAGCCCCCAGCTGGGTCTATTACTGACGATATGATTGCAAGGGCCAAGGAATACCCCATAGAGCAGCTGGTTGAGTTTGATCGTGCTGGTAAGGCTATGGCGTGGTGCCATGCCGATAAGTCTCCCAGTATGACGTGGTGGAAGAAGGGTAACCGTGCAAAATGTTGGCCATGCGACAAGTCCTATGGACCCATTGACGTGCTGATGGAGAGAGACGGTATGTCGTTTGTTGATGCAGTTAAAACTTTGCAATAAGGAGACTTCCCAATATGGTGTCAGATAAATCCAATCAGTTTTCGCTTTCCATTAAGAGGAAAGTATGCGATAAATGGGACGAGTTGGACTTAGGAGCAGAGCTAAAGTCAATTTCGCATGCTGAGGTTCTGATCAAATCGCTTGAAGGGCAGGAGGCAGTTGCCCAGCTGAAGAAGGGTAGGAAGACTGTGTACCTGTGCGGGACAGACGATCTCAAAAAGAAGATGACCTCCAAGGGTACCGTCACTTCGTTCACAGCAGGGCTTGAGTACATGAGGGAACATCGGATCTTGCCAAAGCTCATCGAGGCAGTTAACCAACCAATCTTGCTAGAAGCTCTTGAGGTATTCAAAGGGGCTATCGTGAGTGAAGTGGAGATAGACCTTGCAGCCACCTAGTGAGCTCGTCAGAGAAGTTTTGGGAGACTGTGAATACATCGGTAAGAGTTTGAATCAGAAACGCCTGATAGAGCTCCTGATGAGATTAGCGCATTTAAGGGCTGACTACTCTGACAAGTACATGGCGCGGATAGAAAGAGTGGCTATCATGTCATACGGGGGATATGGGCGACTAGATTCCCATATTTATTGCGACACAACACCGGATATGTACGGTGATATCAGAACACTGGACGTGTTCACCAGAGAGGATTGAGGAATGGCAAACAAGCGGACGTTGGTTGATTTATTGAGGGATGATTTTGATGTGAAGAAGTGTGTGGCAGAGCAGATGATCGATTCGATCTTGGAGACGATACTGCAGACGGTCTACAAGAAGAACGAGCTGTTTCAGATTAGGGGATTTGGTACGTTTGCTGTGAAGAAGTTCAAGGCAAGGGAGTTTAGGAATCCAGCTACAGGTGGGACTATGAAAGTGGGGCAACGGCAGCTTCTGAAGTTCAAGCCATCTCCTACGTTGCGTATTACGGTATAATGGGTGGCACCCTAGTTGTTTTGTGTTGACTTCCCAGAAGTTTGTATGAGACAGTTTAGGTGCCCAGTAGGAAAACACATAGAGTTCAGAAGCTCATTGGCTATATCCAATGACAGTTCACCATCCATCCTGCTGGGCAAGCAATTCGGGTGGTGTTTCTGTATCTGGCTCCCATGTGTTTGTAACAGATCTCCGACTCACCCATCGGACTACAAAGGCGGGCGTGAACAGTAGGATAATATCTTTCCGAAAGCCCCGTGGGGGTAAGGGGGATTTCTTCTTCTCTTCTTTAAGCTCTTCTTTGTGGATTTGTTCTGCGGAATTTCTTCTCTTCTTCTGGGGTATTATGTAGGTAATGTTAATAAGACATAGATAGGAGATAATAATGTCAAAGCATCTAGCCAACGGGTATGAGCAGGTTTACAAGGGGAAGGATAAAGAGGGCAAGGAAATATGGAATTACGTCCATCGGGAAAAGATGGGGGTTGGGGTTGGTGATAAGCGTGTAGTGCATCACCGAGATTCAGTCAAGTCAAACTCTGATAAATCTAATCTCCAAGTAGTTGCCAGTAAGATGGCTCATAACAAGATCGACAAGAAGATCCAAAAAGGCAAAAAATAAAAAAAGCCCCAACCCAATTAAGGGAAGGGGCTCAACGGTATAGTGGGTAGTCATCTTTCCTCCTCAACACGTTTGTACTTAGGAGGGGTGCCTACCCAAGTAACTCCTCCCTGAATATCAAAACACTCAATACACTCAAACCAAAACCTGCCATCCCGATACGCTGTGGCCCTGACGTCTGCCGGAACAAATGGCCTGTCGCATCGGTGGCAGTTGGTCACACAGTCGTCTGCTGTTTTAACGCCCACGTATCACCCCCTCACTCTCTTCTACCAACGTATGCAACATATAACAAAACGCTTCCCCTCCTGAATCAGTGGGGTTAATGCCTGAGCGATCAAACACATGGAACAGGACGTGGGTCAACTCATGCACCAGATACGGTACGGTGTTAGCCCATACTAAGTATGTCCAGTATCCGTCCTTGCCCTCACCAGCAAAGAATCGTCCACCTTCTCCACCTGTCAGCTTGTCAGGGTCGAGTTCCTTGAATAGCTTGCGATGGGTCTTGTGATAATCTTCCACGCTGCCTACTACCCACATGTGCCCAGTATATGGCCTTAGCGATATTTGTTTAGCCATTCCCTAGCACCTCCTTCTCCAACGACGCCATAGTGTCAGCCAGCCTCTCATGCAAATAGTCAGGAAACATCTGCTTGTTGGAGAAGCCCCATGACTCAAGGGCAGACAGTAACAATAATATGTCCAGTGCTTGTTGTTTAGTCATTTGCTTCCTCGCTTTCAATTATCATTGCCGTTGACATAGGTGCCTGAACATCAAATAGTGGCACAACCAATTCTGGGGGCATATCCACATCAAAGGCTATGCGTGTAAATCCTTCTCCTTTTTTCCATGTTGGAGACATAGTCCCTGCCGACAAATATATTGGGCTGGAACTCTTCGGATTATAGTTTGGCGGCACATCACAATAAAACCTTACCTTCATATCACTCCACCCCAATCTTTCGTATAGCAGCGGCAATACGTGTGTTTCTGAAGCCGTTAGCTTCGTTATCTGCCACCTCCGCACACTTCTCCCGCATCGCAGCGGCACCGGCTTTGAAAGCTGCTTTCAGTGAGGGCTTATCCGCCAACGGGAATATGGATTGAATATATTTGTAATACTTCTCAAACTCCTCGTTCATACGTCCTCCTTCCCTATCAACTCAAGACACGCTGCAACTACAGCTTCACGTCGGGTTTGCACGTCCATACTGCCTGATGTAGTTTGTCTAGGTGCATAAGTTATAAAGCAATCCCATGTTACAAACTCAGCCATCAAGCTGCTCACAAGCTGAACCTTGTAGCCACGTTCAGCAAGCGTATCCAGCAGAGAGCCGTTAGCGGCATCGTCGGAAGGGTAGTCAGGCAATGATTTGTAATAAAATGCGTTACAGTGGTTTAGTGGGAATTTCCACTTACCTCTATTTTGTCTGCTGCCTCGGCAGTCTCTAGCGCCCTGCCACCTTGCCAGCTTCTCGTTGTCAGTCATTTGCTCCCCCTCCGTATTCCATAGCGGCAATGGCATCTGCTATCTCACAGCATCTACCGTTTCCATATTCGTCAACATGCTGTGCATTAACTATCTCTATAGCTTTAATCTTCCCCTGCTCCCACCCACGCCTAAAGGCGTCTTTGGCAGACTCGTCTGCCTCACGGCGGGCTTGTTGGAGTTGTTGTTCAACACCAGTATATAGTACAAATCTACCTTCAGTGTGTTCCGGCAGATATGAAGGTCCGCCATCTTTAAAATCGTATCGTCTCATCCCTCACCCCTCCAGTTTAAATGATTTGCATATGCTGCGAATAAGACAACTGCGATCATGGCTGTCTATTAGAAAAAACTCAATATGCTTGCAGATAATTTCCCTTGCCGCCTCTTGACGGGCTTCGGATCTTAGCTTTTCTATGCGCTTTGGAAACGCAACTTGTTTAGTATAGTCCACCTCTGCCCTTGCCTCGGCAAGCTTGCTCTTTAAATCAACAATGCAAGGCAACACTTTGTCATGTATTGATTCACCTAATCCAATGTTTAACTCCCTTGCAATATCTTGATAAGGTAACATTACTGACTGTGCTGCTTTCTTCCATTCCATTGCCTCGGCAAGTAATTCACGCAAGTCTGAAATGGTTTCGTTATAACAAACCTCTGCGCCCCTTGTCTCGGCAAGCTGCTTCAGTAGATCTGGAGTGTTAGCAGCCTCGGAAACTAGCCGTTCTATTGTGTGTGCTTGTTCTCTGATTAACTCCTTGAGCCTGTCGATATAGTCAGCAATGCAAATTAATGTCTTAGCTAGAGATTGCCCTGTTGCGTCTCGACCGTTGTAGGCCAATGCTGCCAGCCGTAATTGCTTAGTATCAATTTCCATCATCCCCTCCTTGTCGCTTTTGCTCCCCGCATTAGGTCGCTATTAAATGTTTTTAGGTTCCATAATACAGGGAGTTAGCTTTAAATGTATGTCGTTTTTCACTGATTATTAGGGGGCCTAATACTCGTTAGGTACTTTCAGGCGGAGCAGGTAGTGGCATCCAGTAGGTAGGCGGCTTACTGTCAAACGCAAATTGGTGTCCAATGATAAAGTAACCGTTAGACCACTTTGCCGCTACCTGAACACGGCTGTTGTTTATGGTATCAACTTCTGGCAGCAAGACCAGAACAGGTGTTCCGTCCGTCGGCATTGTATCAATCGGCATCCATGTGCCTAACGCGCATTCAACGCGGAGTTGCTTGCTCTGGGCGCAATTTCCAGCAGTTTCTTTCTCGCTCATTCGGTGTCTCACTCTCTTCGGTATCGCAACCCGGTTAATTTTGTACGTTAGAGGCTATCGGCCAGCGCCTCTCTTGCTACCGCTGTCGCGTCTTCAATCGTGTAGTCCATCTCAGGGCAGGTAGTTGCCGCTATATTTTCGAGGGCTTCTTTGTATCTGGCTATTTTTCTTTCAAACTGGCAAATTTGAGCCACGTAAAATGATCCTGCTCTGTTATGGAATTGGCCCTGCAGCTCTTTTACTTCTGTGGATAATCTCTTTAAGGCGAGTGCTTGCATTGACCTACTATTTTTATTCCGTTCAGCCTCTTCAAATGCTTCTGCCAGTGTCATCATAATCCGGCTCCTTTGCTGCCTCTAACGGCTCAATCAAGTGCGACTGGCTTACAGCCAGCGCCTTATCTCGTTCTCGTTAGGTATTTAGCCAGTAATCTCTCCGCAGCCAGTACAAAAAATCTCAAATCCAAAGTGGTGTCCAAGGGTGTTATCTTTCCCAGCTGCAACCGCTTCATCTTCTGTGTCAAATGTAGCAAGCTCTTCGTGTTCATCACCTACAACTAATGGTGCAATCCCACCGCTACAGCAATTCAGCATTACAAAATATGGTTTCATCATGGTTATTTCCTCTCTGCACCTAACAGCTCAATCAACTCGGACTGGCTTGCGTTTTCCATCTCTCACTCCTTAATCCGCTCAAGGGCGGTACGGGCAATATCCTTCAAAAATACCACTTGCAGCAAGTCTTTCTCAGCAGTCCATTTAGTATATGTTATCCTCTCCAACGCCTCCGTTGCTATAGTGAGCTTCTGGTCTAATTCCACTACTGCTTGGTCGCTACTAGCGTTGTGCTTTTCAAGTGTAGCCACCTCTGCCAGCAGGGAATCAACCATCTCAACACTATGAGCATCAAAATACTCTTGCTCTGTTGGTAGCACTGTTGCCCTGATCTCTTTAATTTCTTCGATGGTCATAGGATTGGCTCCTTCTGGGCGGCCTCGATGCGTTTGTTCCTGATGTAATCTACAAGCGTTACCTGAGGCACGTTGGGGCTAAGGCTGGATATAAAGCTGATGTCTGGCTCTGTATTTGAGTCTCTGTACTGGTAAGAATTTGAAGGGCCGGACTCCTCTACCATGGCCGCACCATCTAAGGCAGCCAACAGATTGCTCATCTCTTCTGGCGACAGCGGTCTGGTGAGTATTGAACTTCTCCAAGCCACCTTGATCAAAACCCTCATGCCAACCTCCTCTCTGTCAGCACTCTTCTATAAACGCCTAGCTGGTAGTGGGCTGCCTCAAGTTCTGAACTAAACTCCCTACCGTCTGAACACTCATAAACTATGACCTGATGTCGCAATGGGTATTCTGCCTGAGCTGGAGCGGCTAAGGTCTTCAACTCTCTCTGTTTGGCTGCTCTCATGTGATAGTAAGCCCTGTCTTTACAGATCTTGCACGTAGGCAGGTTGCAGTCGCATTTATGTGGTCTCATGTCACCCTCTCTTTACCAGTCGCTGTAGTGTTGTTCTGATCAAGTCTGATCTACTTATCTCTTTGTCTGCTGACAATGCGTCCAGAGCATCTGCCAGAGCTTGCGGAACCCTGAAATGTATGATCACGTCCTTGCCCGGCGGACGGTATAATGGGTTGTTACTCTGCCCAGTCATGTCGTGCTCCCTTCTTCAGCTTGCGTGGTGGTATGATCACGTAGACCAAACAGGCGATACCTCCGAATAATATAGCCCTTGCCGCTATCCAGTCAATCAAGAAGTCCATCTTAAACCTCCTTCTGGGGAGTCATTTTAAAAGAAAAGACAGCACGGTATTCTGCGAGTCGGTCTTCATATTTCCAAGTGTTATTCTCTGCATCCCATTCATGTCTTACGCTCCTAGTAACAGGTTCATAGGAGTAGCTGGACAGGATACCCTTCTTCTCAAATATCTCAGACAGTTGCTGACAACGGTTTCGGTGCCAAGCGATCTTGCGTAGCTCAGACACGTCGTCCAGAGTGTAGGTCATAGAGCCAACCAGTGAGTCTGCAGACACTTTGCCCTGCTGATTCCAATACTGTTGGACATAATTCCATCCTATGTCGAACCCAGACTCGTCGTTGATCTTGGTCGATGCGCCACGAAGCGATGCTGTGATTGACTTGCGTGATGGATAGGATAGGCCAGCTGGGAGATCAGTGATGTTAATAGGCTGAGTGACATTACTGTCTTGGACCACGTTATCACTGTCTACGTACCAAAAAGCCAGTCTACTGTTGCTGGCATAGTTGTTGCTGACTGTTACTTCCCAAGCCCCGTTGCTTCTTGAACTTGCGTAGTAAGATAAGTACTTCAGGGCTACGGTTTTGCCTTCGTGTAATACCACTGTCTCTTCATTGCATCCGGTCTTGTTCTTCCATTCTGCCAATGCCCACTCCTGAAAGGCTGTCCTGAACTCATGGTCAGCAGTACCTTCATGCTGGCGTCTCATGCTGTTAAGTTGTGATCTCTGCTCTTCCAGCTTTTCGATCTGCTCTGTAAGTCTGGCCTCTATGGACTTGTGCTGTCTGGCCGACTGCTGCAATGCGGTATCTGGTTTGGCTATATATGGCTCAGTCATGGCTAGTCTCCTTAACGGTATAGTGGGTGCTGGGGCTGTTAACCCCAGCTGTTGGGGTTATGCCCTCGGTTGCATATGGACTACTCTCCCGAACGGTGGCTTGCGGTGCTTGTCACCGTCTGAAGTGACCACCCAAAGAACAGGGCAATCAGGTGCGGTACCGAATGAATTGCAGCACATGTCAGTAAAAAACACCAAGCAGGTAGGCTCTTCGCCCAGTTTCCTGAGCTCTGGCATGACCGGACTAAAGTCAGTGCCTCCTCCGCCAGTGGGCCGTAACTTGAGTGGCAGGTCTTCAGGTGTAACCGTCTGTCTACTACCAACCTGTGCGTCACAGTAAATGATCTCGATACTGGGCGGTTTCAGGTCTTCGCAGATAGCCGTGATTTCTCCGGCGAACTGATTCATATCGTGATCTGACATCGAACCGCTGGTATCAACTGCTACTGCAAAGAAGTCCATATTGCCTTCACTGCTCATGCTGGGCAGATACAGATCTTGTGCTATGTAGCGGCGGTTAGCTTTAGCCCAGCTGTAGTCGTCCTTTGAATTGGCGGTCAGAAAGTCACGCAAGGTATCTTTCCAATCGACAACTGGCCTTAGTACCTCTGCCAGCAGACGCTCAAGACCGCCCGGGAGCTTGCCCTGTGCCTTTGCAATCTGCGCTGCCTGTTGTACTGCCTGTTGCCATTCTGACTCGTGCTCTGCCAGTTCGGCTGGGCCGTCAACTGGGGCGTCCATAACACCACCGCACTTGCCCGGATCAGGGCACTGCTCAGGCTTGCCGTCACCTTTGCCTTCACCGTCCTGATTAGATGGTGTGCTGGGCTCGTCAGACGGCGTGCCTTCACCTTTTGGGTTATCGCCTTCAGTATCACCTGCCTCACCAGATGGCTTGCCTTCAGGCTCCGGCTCTTCCTTCTGGTTCTTCAGCTTGGAATAGATCTGCTCTGCACTCATTCCCTTGTACTGGGGATCGGCAAGGCCACCCTTCAGCATCTTGTAGCCGTAACTGATCAGCTCCAGATTGATTGCGTGATCAGCTGCTATGTTAAACAGTCTGGGGTCACGGTTACCACGGCGTGAGGTGTGATTTGCTACGCAGTGCATGATCTCGTGTAGCAGCACGAAGTGGGCGTCATCATCATCCAGCGACAATATCCAAGCTGGGTTGTAGATCAGTTCCACGCCGTCAGTACCTGCGGTTTCAATCTCAGGCACCTCACGGCGGTTCAGCTTCATTAGCAGTATTGCAAAGAACGGCTCAGTTATGATGATCTTGATCATGAGGCGTTCAAGTTTCTGCTCTGCGGTTTCGCCTCTGTTGTTTGACTTGCGTTTTGGCATGACGTTCATGTTACGCCTCCTTCATATCAAGGGCTTTGTTTACTTTGTGTAGTGCGCTGGTCATGTCCTCCTGAATGTTCAGCAGGTCAGACACAAACTCAGCACGGCATCCGTCCACGTTTTGCAAGGTCTCTTGCAGACCTAATCCTGCGTCAATCAGGGCGTTCGCTATTATTACCAACTCGTTTTCAGTAAAGTTTATCTTAGCCATGGCGGCCTCCTGTGACGGTATAGTGGGTTAAACTAAGTAGCCTGACATCATATCCAGAATGGCCTGAGCTTCAGCTGCCACTTGTTTCTGATGGACATCTGCACCTTCACGCTTGCAGGTTTCAATCGTACCCTGAACTGGGACCAGCTTTTCTTTGAGAGCTGCAGCTACACGGTCAAGCTGAGGGTCCTTGTCAAGGTTGAGAGCTGGCAAGATAGCAACCAGATCAGCAATGTCTCCGATCAAACTATCGTGAACACGTTGGTATTGCCCGTCCTTTAAGGTGATATGGACACGGGACACCGCATCATATACCCGTTGCCATACGTTCTTCATGGCCTCACGGTGGGCGTCTACCATGCGGGTTTCAAGGTCTGAAGTAGCAAGTGCGATCTCGTAATCGACCATCCCTTCAAGGTGGCTAAACTGGCCACTTGCTGGCAACGGGTTAACGGAGAAGGAACAGCTGTAGCCAGATTTAAAGTCGTACTCAGTGGGATAGTCGGCTTCATTAAAGGTGCCGTTCAAGGCGATACGGCGTCTTGCCATAATAGCCTGATAGTCAAGGCCCTTGATCATGTTATTGATCTTGTCAATCCCGTCACGCATCTTGTGGCTGTAGTCCATATAGAGTTGGGTTACCAGCAGAGCAGAACCTTTGTCCAACCATGGGATAGTCATATGGTAGTGGACCGATTCCCTGAGTCTGCTGATTTCCCGCTCGACATCTTCCAGTTCAGCACCAAACAAATCTTTAACTGTTTTCAGTGTCTTACGTCCTTTGACTCCGTGGTTTGCCCGTTGTTCTTCAGTCAGGGCCTTGTCTACACGGGACAGAGTGGGGCGGTTTACGTTAAAGCTGACGAGTACAGCGTGATTAGATAGGTTAAAGCTCATGGTGCACCTCCTGTGCATTCGTTGACGGTATAGTGGGTTAAACTTCCAGATTCTAGCGGGTGCCCCAGAACCATTCCAAGGAATAAGGCACCCTAACAACCTGATAGTTAGTTATTCATGTGGACATCACCTCCCTTTTTAAGCCGCACCTAAGCGGTCACCATACAAATTGAACCAGTCAGTCCAGACCTTTGACATCATCATGGCTGGGCCAGCTGGCGTCTTACATGCGTATTCTGCCATCATGACACTGAACTCAGCAGGTAGCCGCATGGTGTACTGAAGGAATGCGTCGGCGTTGGTGCTGTTCAGGTGGGCACAAAGTCCCCCTGCCATGGCGTAAAGTACAGATACCTTTTGTGGTATCGGTGCACCAAGTGGGTCAGCAAGAACCGTTTGAGGCGGGATCATATCGGCCATGATGTCCAGAAAGGCTCCCAGCTCTACCGCTTGGCCCTTGCCGATAATGCCTGACAGGACGGCGTGATACAGGTTGCGAGTCAGGCCGTTGTTCAGGTAATCAGATACCGCTTTCCAGCTACGTGGTGAGGCAAAGATCAGCTCTTCAGCTGCAGTCTCAGGATTGAAGTCGTATAGATTGGAGCCCTTTTTGTAAGACAACCAAGCAATAACCCCAGCGTTAACACCGGACCGGAAAGCCCAATCACGCCAGTCATCAAAGTCAACTACCATTTCCAAGTGGGGATGAAAGCGGTCAGCCAGTGCGGTGGACATCTTGCCAGCAGATCCGGCCCTATCCCCTGCCCAGTTCCCAGCAAATACCAGAGTCCATCCTTCAGGTAGTACGCTGCCCCGTAAAGCCCTTTCCTCTCCTGCCAGTTCCAGCATTGCCGCCTGATTGGCCATAGCCGCCTTGTCTATTTCATCAAACAGGACCAGACCTCTTGTGCCAGCTTTTGGAAACCAGCTGGGTGCTGCAAAATGAGTGATTCCGTCCTTAACGTAAGGGATACCTGCCAGCTCCACTGGGTCGATTTGAGATAGCCGGATGTCGATAAGCTCAAGGTCGTTTTCCTTGCAGAACTCTTTGACAACGGCTGACTTGCCGATACCGGGAGAGCCCCAGATACCCACGTTGCGGCCTGATTTGTAGGCCATGGACAGGACTTCTTTCACGGTGCTTGATTTGACTTGCATGATGTTCTTCTTGCTCATGGCTATGCCTCCTATTAGTTAGAGTTGACGGTATAGTGGGTTGTATTTAGCAGACTTCTGGGGGAGCTTAGTCAGCTACACGAACCCAGCCGCCTTCGTAAATATTGCCGTTGATGAACCAGTTAAAGTTGCGCTGGTATACGTCACAGAATGCGGACAGGCGTTCTTTGGTTGTTACGGAGAGCCAACCTGCGTTACTGACATAGACACCGTTGTCACGGCGTTCCACGATCTTGTTGCCGTGGAGGTATACGGCGTTACCATCGGTATGAGTGTTGCCTACTTTGCAAGGCTGACGGCGTTCAAATGCTGCTCTGATTGTTTTAGTTACTTTTTTCATGGCTAAACCCCCATATCTCTCATTGGCCAGAACTTGGAACGGTCCCTGTCTTCCGCGTAGATGTAACGCATTAAGCTAACAAAACCTTCAGCCTCGACACGACGTCTCTTGCCTGCGTTATCTCTTATCTTCATGGCATACCTCCAAAGTAGAATACGACTGGCTCAGGATCTGGAGCTGGTGCGAACTTATCCAGCATGGCGTCAACCTCATATTCCCAACGTTGTAGATCACTCATGGTGCACCTCCTATTTGACGAAGTAATACAGCCGGTAAAAGTCCTGAAAATGCACGTCATACTCCTTGCTATTCGCTTCACTGCATATGGTTATGTGCTCTAGCTCAGTCTCAGTCACAAGGTAGTTGCGTCCGTCTGCCGTTTGCCAGATATCCCCAACCGTTACACGTATCACGTCTTGTATTCTGTAAACCATGATTGCACCTCCTGTTGGTTATTGACTCCATAGAGCACCCGACAATTCAGATACTCTATGCAACCAACAACATGACTTCATGGCCCGATAGTCTGGTCGTTATCACCAGTCCCGTTGCCAAACGGTTTTAACCTTGTCTGGTTGCACTCCCTGAGGCTGGTGGCGTCTATTGAAAGAGCTTTGAGGCGGTCCCCGTTTGTATCCCACGGGCACCAGCTATCAGGGTTACGATATTCTATTGTCAAAGAAGGCTGACTATCTTCTGGCCACCGTTACCTGTTCGGACAGGATTGGGTAGCCACTCCAACCGTATCGGTTGTAGGAGCCGGGAGAAGATATTCAGTTGTAAAAGAACCGTTGTCGTTGTAACTGCCCTTCGACAATTCCTTTGTCTCACAACTGTAATACTTTGTCAAGCTTCTGGGGAGTACAGAGCAATCTGTTGGGATGTATACTATATACATGTTGGTAGTAGGCATGAATGTTGTAATAGTAATAAGCCTTTAAAAGAGCAGTGTTGTAATATGTTCTTTGTAGTAACACCGAAAAGTGGGATAGGCTCTATGGTTTGGCATGCTTTGTATCACAGAGTAGCAGAAACGCTACTGTATCAATCCCAGTGTTATCAACGAGTTGCAGGCAAGGAGGGACAGAGTAGCGGGGTGTCTCTGAGTCGTGTTAGTCACAGGATAGTCATATTCAGGACGTGTTGCCAGATAATGTATAATGATTACAGGCGTTTGAAGACGAAGGGCAAAGGTCTATAGAACCTTTTCCCAGTGTTTTCGGGCCTGAGCAGCGGTATAATGGCCGTCTTTCCTCCCCTGCCCCCTGCCCTACCCCCATGCCGGTATGGTATATCCCGTGTTTGCGTTGGGCGTCCTATGGAGTATGAGTCTCTACCTATGTTCGGACTTGTATTTTTTCTGCTAACTGATTTCCCCTATAATAAAATGTAAACACTATCTTCCCCGCGTATTGTTGACACCCCATTCGCTTTTTATTAACTTCTTCCTAGGGGGTATAAACATGAAGATAAAATATAGGGATTTAGACGTAGAGATAGACGAATTTGATTTAGACAAGCTACTGGAGTGTAATTGGTCCCCAAGAAAAGTGACACGTAACCACAATATCTATCTATACAATCACAAGCGTGGGCCCATACATAGATTTATTTTGGGCGTAACGGACAGGTCCGTGGCGGTCGACCACATCAACGGCAACACTCTCGACAACAGAAGAGAAAACTTGCGGCTTGCCACCAATAAGGAGAACTGTCGCAACGCAAGTAAGTGGTCACGCAAGCCGACATCTAGCCAATACAAGGGCGTTTGCAGAGAGATCAAAAATGGTAAAACCAAATTCGTAGCCTACATCTACCCTGATGGTAAGACAGTGAAGCTTGGAAGGTTTGATGATGAGCGTGACGCCGCCGCAGCATACAACGATGCAGCCTCTAGGTTGTACGGGGAATTTGCTAGGCTTAATGTTATAGCACAGGACTGTGATTTCATAACTTGACAACCAGACTTCCCAGAAGTATGTTTACACTATCCAAGGGGGAAGTATGAGGAGTTTGCTGAGGAGATGGTTGGGCATCAAGGAGCATGATGACTTGGTAGAATCTGTCAGGGAGCTGATGTGCATGTGTGAGAAGCAGAACCATCATATCAGGTTGATGCTGGAGAACGAGATTGTGCATGACGACCCTCTTGTTTTGAAGGTGGACCAGTTGAACAGGGATTTGAACAATATGATCAATTATGTGCGGGGGATACTGATCCGATGAACCACAACGATAGCCAGTTTGAATATATCAACTTTATGAGAGTCCTGCGTGAGCAGCTTGAGAAGGCTTTTATTGAGTATAAGCTGTTCCTTGGGACTCTGGATTTGACCTTTAAGGAAGTAGACGACCGGTTAATAGCTGTGCCGGGGACTTATTACAAGGTCGTGGGCTTTGTCACCCACAAGGATACCAAGAAGCAGGTCAGGTTTGAGAAGGAGTTCTTGGCAGATATTCTTCAGAAGACAGACCTTGACCAGATTTTGCCTATTGCCTTCGATATTTGTGATGACGTTGTTGATCACTTCTTCGGGATAGAGAATGAAGAGCCTCTTGAGCTGAAGGCCAAAGACGGTAGTCATGGAATTAAGGGTCTGAAGTGATAGGCAGAGCGGCTGACAGTCCTGAGTATAGGGATAGCACCAACTCTACGGCTACTGGGCTGGCTACGATGGTCGAATGGCAATACACAGCAGCCAAGAAATTAAGAGATCAGATCGACGCAGATATTATGACAGCACTTATGAAACCAGAGTTGAGTGTGTGGGGGATGAGGTAATGGGTTTAAGAGCTAGGAAGGGCTCCTGTGAGGCTCGTCTGGCGGTTTTCTCTTTCAGGGTGAATGAGGAAGAGGAGGAGATGATCAGAGAGGCTGCAAAGGATCGTGAGAGTTTAAATGATTTTTTAAGAGAGGCGGTTGTTGAGTATGCAAGGGGCAGTAAGTGTTAGGCTGGCCAGCTGCTAATCCTGAGTTTAAGGGTGCGCACTCCCAGACTTACTATGATGGCGACGCTCTCCACTTTGTTTCAAATAAGGCATCTTTAGCCTCAGCTACCAGCCAGTTGGTAGAAGCTATAGAGAGGGTGGAGGCCAATTTCGACAGTCCGCCCGAAGTCATAAGAGTAAGCAACACTGACTTTGTCAAATTGTCAGATGAATCACGTATGCCATTGGGGCTTGCCAGTTTCAGAAAAGCTACAAGCGGGTATGTGGGTAAATTTATGAATATAGATTTGGTGATCCAATGAAAGAATTAGTCGCGTTTGCTGAACTGGGGATGTTCGATATGCGGGACCGTGGGCTTAATGCCTACCGAGAGACTATCCAGATGGACTTGATGCAGAAGATCAAGGAAGCCCTGTATGAAGACCTCCACAAGTTTGTAATGGTGGAGAGATTCACTGATCCGTTGACAGGAGTGATGCACATAAAGGCTTCACTGCGTCTTCTTGAGCCGTCAGACGGACATAGGACGCAGTTTGCTTACACACCTTACGAAGATATGCAGATGAGGTTACGATGAAATTGATTCTCCCTACCAGTATTACGTTCCCAAGAAAGACCAAGGCGGATAAGAGGTACATGCTTAATTTAAACGTGTACCGGAATCTAAATTACATCGTCAACAACCAGATGAAGGCGGCGTTCCAGCAGCTTGTTCTTGACCGGCTCTATGATGTGGCGTCTCTGCAGAATTGCCCAGAAGTCAGTCAGACGTGCCAGATACTGCCACTGATGGTAGGCAATCCCCCTTATCGTTTTACCTACACCCTATTCCAAGAGACAAGGCGCAAGACTGATGTGGCAAACGTGTGCTGTGTTGTCGATAAGTTCGCAGCAGACAGTTTGGTAACTTTGCGGCTGTTAGAGGACGACAACCATAACATCATCAAGGAAGTGGTGTACCGCTACGGGGGTGTGGACACGGAAAATCCTAGAGTCGAATTAACTGTGGAGGCGATATGAAGAAGAGCGGGATGGTATGTAGTTTCTGTTTAAAGGACCGTGAAGAGGTGTTGTACCTGATTACCGGCAATGACGCTTATATCTGCGATGAGTGTACTGATCTGGCTGCAGATATTATCAAGGAGGAGCGGGCTATGCTTAAAGAGAAAAGGAACGTACCAACTACTAGCCTGAGCTTTAGCGCAGCCCTTAATATGCTAAAAGAGGGCCGTAAGGTATGTAGGGCCGGATGGAACGGATACGGGATGTGGCTGGAGCTGGTGGCCTCAGACGAGGTATATATCCACAAGAACATCTTGGGGCCGCTATTGCCATGGATCGGGATGAAAACTGCTGATGGTGGATTTGTGCCTTGGCTTGCTTCACAGACCGATATGCTGTCCGAAGATTGGTGCGTGACTCATTAGAATTTGAAGTTGGGTGGAGCAACCCCCTCATGGGGATGGACTCGGACCGGCGTGCCGCCGACGGCAGACAGGTGAGATTCCTGCACCCATATAAAATCAAAGGAGGCAACGTGACATCATGTCCATATTGCGAGGCCCATTTTATTCTGCCTTCAGCCTTAGCGTACCACGTCAGGGTAATGCACCCTACCAAGACAGAGGAGTTCTTCAGTGCGAAAGAAAGTGATCAAGGAAATACCGGCCAAAGAGGCAGTAGTTGTAACGGCTATAGCGGAGGGTGTTTCACCGGAGATGGCCGTCCAGCAAGCCGGATACACCATGCCGGAAGCGGCTGCTAAAGTATTTGGCAAGCATCTCTGGAAGAAAAACGTAGACGGCAACGTGGCTATGATGAATGCGTTGGAGGAAGTAGGCGTATCACCCACCACCATTGCCCAGAAATTGAAGGACAAACTTGACGCCACCAACACCATATCTGTCGGCAAAGGTCAGCTTCTTGATGTAGAAGACCATGCTATCCAGCTCAAGGCCGCAGACATGATCATGAAGACCGTTGGTGGCTATTCAGCCAAGAAGACAGAGCACGTAGAGCTTAAATTTGAAGACATACTGATCCATATAGAGGGATTAGAGTAACAGTCGCCCTACCCCACCTCCTTGCCTGCACGGTGACTGCCAGTAAGGGTAGGGCTCTTTCGTCTGACTGGCAGAAGCATCCAAAGGGGCGGGGCCTGTGTCGGTTCGCTACCTGCATTCAAGGCCCCATTTTTCTACAACGTCGTGATGACGTTACGGAGCACGCATGACGCAGGAACAGAAAGACAAAATTATAGCACTTGTGAAGCGGTGTAAAGCCGACTTCCTCTTTTTAGCCAAGCACTTCCTCAAGGTAGAGGCCCGTGTAGGCGGCAAATTGATCCCATTTGAGATGAATGGGCCTCAAAAAGTGCTTCATGTCATCGTTGAGAAGCATATAAAGCCCAATCGGCCCGTGCGTATTGTAGCCCTAAAAGCTCGTCGTATGGGCTTTTCAACGTACTTTTCTGCCCGTTTTTTCTGGAAATCAGCCTTTTATCGCAACAGAAAAGCTGCCCAGATCACCCACGAACCGGAAGCAACAGACACCCTCTTTAAGATGGTCAAGAGAATGTATGACCACTTACCAAAGTGGATGCAGCCTGAGCAAAAATACAACAACAAGGCCCTGCTTGAGTTCAACAACAAAGAAGGTAACGGCCTCAACAGCGGGTTCAGGGTGGCCACAGCCGGTAAATCAGACTTCGGCTCAGGCCAATCTATCCACTTTCTTCACCTTTCAGAGCTATCCAAGTGGGCCGCAGAAACAACATCGTCCCTCCTTACCTCGGTAGAACAAACAGTCCCCTTTGATGACCCAGAAGCCGAGCTTGTCATAGAGTCAACCGCCAAAGGTATGGGCGGGGCGTTCTATAGTCGTTTCTATGGTGCCAGATACCGCATCTGGGTCAAGAGGCTGAAGGAAGGCAAGCCTGTTTTGGAGACTTCTATCAACACGTCTGCAGAAGAGGACAACCAGTTTACCTCCATATTCCTGCCGTGGTTCGTGTTTGAAGATTACATCATGCCGGTGCCCAAAACCTTCTCCAAGACACAAGAAGAAGTTGAAATGGCTACCAGATTCGGGCTTTCAGACGAGCAGCTGGTCTGGAGACGCTTTGCTATTGCCAACTTGTGCGACGGAGACATCGACAAATTCAATCAGGAATATCCAGATTGCCCAGAAGTGGCTTTCCTCACATCAGGCAGGCCGGTATTCGACAACGTCAAGATCGCCGCTTACAAAGACGCAGCTCCCAAGCCGATAGCTCGGTATGAATTTGAAATTAACCCAGAAGGTGGTAGTGGCTTTGGCAAAACAACAACCGGAAGGCTTGCGGTATGGGAAGAACCTGACGCCACAAAAGCCTACATAATAGGGGCTGACGTGGCAGAAGGTCTTGAGAAGGGCGACTTTTCATGCGCCTACGTCATAGACCACCGAACTGGGGAGATGGTAGCAGAGTGGCACGGAAAGTGTGACCCAGATCATCTAGCAAAAGTGCTCTACGCCCTTGGCATGCGCTACAACACAGCCATTCTGGCCCCAGAGCGTAACAACCATGGCTACACCGTCATATCGTGGCTCCAAAACGTCCTACTGTATCCTCCAAACAAGATCTATGTCGAGATGGTCCATGATCCCCCAGCCAAACCATACAAGCGTTACGGGTGGGTGACCACCACAACCAGTCGGCCAATCGTACTCGACAACCTGATTAGGGAAGCCAGAGACGGCATCCACGGGATCAAGAGCGCAGCTCTGTTTGAGGAGATGCTCTCCTTCAAGATTCAGAAGAACGGAAAGATGGAGGCTGATGCAGATATGCACGATGACCGTGTTATGGCCTATGCCATTGCTAAATATGTAAAGCACACCATCCCGCTCAGAATAAGGCAACAACGGATGAAATCCACCGTATCCACTGGGTCTATTCGTGGTAGCAGCGCAGGATGGAGAGCCTTTGTTTAGCCGTACAACACAGGTGTTTGTTTTTTATTGACTTCTTGGTTGCATAGTTCGTAATATGAACGCATCTTACTGTCAACAGGTTGGCTATGGAACTACCGCTGAGACAAAATGATGGTACGCTTGCACTGGGAATGGTGCCGTTTAAGCCTGCAGCGGTTATGCAGGCCGAGGAACTTGCTGCCCAAAAAGCGCAACAGGATTCTCAGCAACGACGGATGGTGTCTGACTCCCTGTCAAGTTACATAGAGACCTGTTGGAGTGACGCCAAAGAAGCTAAGCTGACAGTGGAAGCCCAGCTAATGAAGAACCAGCGTCAGCGCTCAGGCATCTACGAGCAGGACCAGCTGGCCGCCATCGCCGCAATGGGCGGTTCAGACGTTTATGTCCTTCTTACCGCCACCAAGTGCAGGGCCGCAGTGGCGTGGCTCAATAGCTTGATGCGCCCCTCCAACGATCACCCATGGGACTTAGAGCCCACCCCTATCTCAGATCTCCCCGGTAATATCCTTGAGCGCATACAGACAGAGGCCGAAGCCGTAGGCACAGAAGCCGTTGAGCAGGTCATGCAGGTAGCAGGCATGATTGACGAAGATCTTCTGACTGCAGAGCTGGCTGAGTTCATGGAAAAGCGCAAAGACGCCCTCATGAAGGAAATTCAGGAAGAGGCTGAACTGGGCGCAGACCGCATGTCGCTGTTAATAGCCGACCAGATGGCTGAGGGCGGATACCATGAAGCGTTCTGGCAGTCGGTAGACGACCTTGTCACCTATAAGGCGGGCATCCTGAAGGGGCCGGTAATCCGTCGCCGCAAGAATAAGCAGTGGAAGCAGGAAATGGACGGGAAGTGGAAAGTCGTTGTTGAGGACAAGTTTGTACCAGAGTTCTCCCGTGTTTCGCCTTTTGATCTCTACCCTGCCCCATCCTCACGCAACCCAGATGACGGCTACCTGATCGAGCGCCACAAGCTGACCCGCTCAGAGCTGCAGGCAATGATTGGGGTCCCCGGCTATTCCGAAGAGAACATTAGACAGGTGCTGAAAGATTACGGGACCGGACTCTCCAATCTGTTGTCCATTGATGCAGAGCGTGCCCCCATCGAGTTCTCCGGAAGTTCAAACTTGTATAAGCAGGCCGGAGACAAGATAGAAGCCCTAGAGTTCTGGGGTTCTGTCCAAGGCTCAATGCTGGCAGAATGGGGCATGAAAGGCGACATAGACCCGTTGATTGATTACGAAGTCAACGCGTGGAAGGTAGGCAACTACGTCATCAGGGCCATTATTAACCCTGACCAGCTTGGCAAAAAGCCCTACAGCGTTGATAGCTGGGAGCGTGTTCCCGGCAGCTTCTGGGGAAGAGGCGTCCCTGAGCTTATGAGTGATGTCCAGAATGTCTGTAACTCACTTGCCCGCTCCATCGTAAACAACGCAGGTATCGCTTCTGGTCCACAAGTTGAGGTTAACACTGATCGGTGCGACGAAGACGAGAACATCCACCCATGGAAGATCTGGCCCACCACCAACGGGCAGATGAATGATGCTCCAGCGGTCAGGTTCACAACTCCTCCTTGTATTGTAGAGCCCCTGCTTAGGGTGTTTGACCATTTCAGCACACAGGCTGAAGACCAGACCGGCATTCCCCGCTGGGCAAACGGAAGATCTAACCCCGGAGACGCAAGCTCAACCGCATCAGGTCTGCAGGCCCTTATGGACAATGCCAGCCGTGGCGTCCAAGAAGTCGTATCCCATATAGACACCATGGTCAGCTCCCTTCTCCGTCGCCTGTATGACTACAACATGGCCTACAGCGATGACGAATCAATCAAGCGTGATTGCAAGATCGTTGTCCGTGGCTCAAGCGCACTGCTTCAGAAGAACCAGCGTCAGCAGCAACTCACCCAGCTTCTGGCCCAGACTAACAACCCGACTGACATGCAGATCATCGGCATCGAAGGTAGAGCCAAGCTACTGTCAGAATCCATCAACGCCACAGAAATACGGGCTAAAGACGTCGTGCCCCTAAAGGACGAACTGAAAGAGCTGGTGGCCAAGATAGAAAAACAACAGGCAGATCTGATGGCCCAAGGCCAAAACCCCGGACAAGGCAAAGGTGTGGCCCCCCAAGCGGGCCAGCCAAGCCTAGACCCCCACGGTGATCCAGCCGGAGGCGAGGCTGCCAACATGTTCCAGAATCAGGAAGGGGTGTCCAACAACCAGAATCCGGTGAGCCCTGAATGATCACAGATTTATCACCAGAAGAAACTGTCGGGTTACTCAAGCAGTTACGGCAGATGAAGGACACGTTCTTTGATAAGCATTTGCAGTTGTTGTTGAACAAGACAGACCAAGAATTGCGTCATTGCGGTCACGATGAATTTCTCAGGCGTCAGGGGCGGGCACAGCTCCTAGAAGAACTGATGGGTATCATCGCAGGGGCACGATCAGAGATAGACCGGATTGAGCGCCCCAAGCCAAACATGAGCAAGTCATTTTAGCCTAGCCATAGAGCAGGCAATCACACGGCCTAGCCATAGAGCAGGCACAGAAGGAGTAGGACATGGCGGTATTATCACCTATAGAGCGGGCAGAGCAGGAACTGGCAGCAATGCAGTCGGCAATGACAGCCGAACCGGATGGCCAGCAGCAAGATCCCAGCCAAGGTGCAGAGCAGGTCGTAGACGACCAGCGGCAACCAGAGTCTTTACCGCAACAAGTGGATAATAAGGACGATTACTACCACCGCTGGAAGAGTTTGGACGGCATGCTCAGGAAGAAGGACGAGCAGATAAATGAGTTGATGGCCCAGAACAGGGAGCTGTTCGACAGGATGAATGTGTTGGTCTCTCAGGTAGCGCAGCCTCAGACCCAGCAGCCTGAATCCCCTGACGTCATCGGCCAGTTATCTGACGAGTATGGCTCAGACACTGTAGATATTGTGCAACGCATCCTTGATGCAAAGTACGGGCAGAAAGTGTCTCAGTTAGAGTCGAGAATCAGCGAGTTAACCGGCATGGCAGATAGCGTGAAGGAAATAGCAGCTGATCAGGCCAATACCCGCTCGGATACCTTCCAAGCAGAATTAAAAGCTCATGTGGGTGATTGGCGGTCCATGATGGAGCGACCTGAATGGGACAGCTTCTTGGAGTCCAATTCAGAAGAACTGAGTGGTAAAAGCTACTCAACCATCTTTCAGGAAGCCAACGCAACCTACAACATGAACTCTATGGTGGCGCTGTTTAACCGGTTCAAGGCGGCACACATGCAGAAGCAGGCTGACCCAAGGGAGCATCTAGTTACACCCGGAGGATCAGGAGTCGGCACCCCAGCATCGTCCCAGCCTAAAATGTGGCGGGAATCAGATGTAGCCGAAGCGTTTGATCGCAACCGTCGTGGACTCTATACCCCTGATCAGTGGGCTGCCATAGATGCTGATATTATGGCTGCATATTCAGAAGGGCGGATTTCCGCATAATCAAAAGAAACACAAGCACTGTCGTGAGATAGAGCGTTTCTATAACCATTACGTCGTGATGACGTAGAGAGGATATTACCAATGGCAACAGTTCAGATTGCAGGATCGACCCAGCTTGGGCGGGTAGCGGGATACCCAGATTATAGCTCAACTTCTACCAACACGATGACCCCGCTCATCTACGCCCAAAAGACTCTGATCAAGTTCTACAAGAAGACCTTCCTGAGCGAGATCACCAACACTGACTACGAAGGTCAGATCAAGAGCTTTGGCGACAAGGTGCTTATTCGTACCGTTCCTGACATGACTATCCGTGACTACGTTGTTGGTCAGGATCTGGTCTTTGAAACCCAAGAGTCCCCCAGCATCATGCTGGAGATCAACAAGGCAAAATACTATGCCTTCAAGATCGAGAAGGTGACCGAAGTTCAGCAGGACATCAACCAGTTTGAGAAGTGGACCGCAGATGCTGCAGAGCAGCTGAAGATCCAGATTGAAACTGCGTTCCTTACTGATGTCTTCAAGACCAACATCGCTACCAACACCTCTGCATACAACCGTGGTGCTGCAGCTACTGGTCTTGGCGGGATCTCCGGCAACTATATGCTGGGCGGTTCTGATGCAACCAAGGGTCTTGGCATCGTAAACCGTGGTGCTGCTTCTACTACGTTGGCAGCAGTCGATCCAATCGACATGATCATGGCAGCTGAGTCAGTCCTGACTGAGCAGGATACTCCACAGGACAGCAGCCGCTGGATGCTGGTTCCTACTTGGTTCTCCTACACCCTGCAGACTTCAGAACTGCGTCGTGCTGATGGTGGTGGATCTCCTTCCAACCAAGGCGTGCTTGAGAATGGCAAGATTGGTCGTCTGGGTCAATTCACCCTGTACGTGTCCAACAACCTGCCTACCCACGCAACATCAACCAGTGCTGCAACATCGGCTCTGCCTTGTACCATCATCCCCTTCGGCCACAAACTGGGTATGACTTTCGCTACCCAGCTGACCGACACCGAAATGGTATCCAACCCATTCGGCTTTGGCAAGATGATGAAGGGCCTGACCGTGTACGGTTACAAATCAGTCAAGCAAGAAGTATTGGGTGCTTGTCTGGCCGCCCGTGCATAATAACCTTAACAGCCCCAGTGTAGCAGCTGGGGCTATATAGCAAAGGAGAACTCTCATGGCTATTAACGCCGTCACCGTAGCATCCAAATTCAACCTGACTCCCCAGTCAGTGTCAGCTCGGATCAGTAAGTCTGTATTCCGTGTAGACTGTACTGCCCTCACCCTGTTCGCCATCGGCAACACTGACAACGTGACCTTCGCTGACATCCCGGCTGGCACCACTATTCTTGGTGGCTCAGTCAGCGTCATTACTCCTGCTACCAACGCATCCGGCACCTGTACTGTTGCCTTGATCGTGGGTGGCGCATCTGGCACGACCTGCGTTGCTGCAACCACTGCCAAGACTGCAGGCGCTGTTAACGGCTCCATGGCCAACACAGTCACCTATGCAAACGCAGACACCGCTGTTCTTTCATTCGTTACCGCAACCGCCAGCAACACGGTCAACCCTATTGTTGAAGTGACCCTGTATCTGATTGGTTAACACCGTTGCGGGGGCCTAAAAACCCCCGCTTCATCAAGAGGTGGAAAGAGATGCCCAAGTATATCATGCGTAAGTCAAACGGAGTCTGCTACCCCTACGAGTCCCACCGGCACCTTGAGTCAGATGAAAAGTACATGGTGTTTTCGGAAGGCGAGGAGCAAGAGGCTGAAGCGCCTGACCAGTTTGACAGAGCTGTAGCAATTATGCGTGCCGTCCACTCCATACCGGTGGAAGATTTTAATCGTCCCACAGCTGGAAGACCGGCCATGCCCAAGATCGGGACCGTATCTGATCTAGCCGGTTTCAAAGTAACCTCTGAAGAAATCATCGCCGCTCTGGAGCAAACAAAATGACAGGCAAAGAGCTGATCACTAAAATGCGCTATCGTCTTGACGACGTTGTTGGTGCCAGCTCCAGCAGTCAGTGGAGTGACACCGAAATACTCTTCTATGCCGAAGCGGTGCAGTACGAGATAGCTGAAGAGTGCCGCTGTATCCACGATGCTACAAGCGAAGGATGTGAGGTAGCTGTGGTGGCTGGAGACAAAACTGTGCAGCTTGAAAGCCTGTCAGTAGAGCTGGAAAGCGCCTTTTTTATCTATGCTGACGGGAATACGCCTCTTGGCGTGCGTGCGTCACTTCAGGACTTAATTGACATCAATGCTTGGCCAGTTCCTTCTGTTGGCCTGCCAAGCGTTGTAGCACCCGTGAATTCCGATGGTCTTTACGCTTTCGACAAGGAGTTGTCAGTAGACGGGATTATCAAGGTTGTGACCACCAGATTGCCTCTTAATTCTGTCACCTCGGCTGCCTCGTTAGAGCTCCCAGTCAAATACCAGCAACGTATTTTTAACGGCATGCTGCATCTGGCATTTGCACGTCCAGACACTGAGACCCAGAGTGTTACAAAATCAGAGCTCTACAAAAAGCTGTATGAGCTGGACAAAGAGATGATCAAGCGGACAGAAAACAGAGTACGCCCTAAGAAAATTAACCATCTGGTGTCCTGATGTCACAAGCCATCCTATTCAAGAAATGCCTTGGCTACACTGACTCTTCTTCGGTAGCCACTCAAGGTCACAACTTTGAGACAGGAGAAACCCAGTTGATAGGTTGTGCTAACACCACGACAACGGACGATGGAGCCATTGAAAAAATACCTGCTCTCGTCCCAGTGGTCACGCATACCAACCCGATCACGTCGGTATCATCTGGACAGCGCATGTTCTTCAGTGACAGCATCAACACCTATGAATACGTTGGTGGCACTACCCCAGTCGTCACACGGTTCCCCTTGGTGGCTGGTCCAATGATTCACACCCCTGTTGATGTCAGGCTGGCAACATCCAGCAAAGTCTACAAGTCGACACACCCGACAGGTGCGGTGGCCGAAGCGACAGTCGGAACCAACCCAGATCCTGACGACTCAATCGCCTACGCAGGCCAACCGGTATTTGATGGCGGGTTCGTTCTTGGGTCACGGATCTACGGGCACAAAGGCAAGTTTCTCACCTATTCAAAGGGGTATCATTATGACCTGTGGGACATCGGCGATGGATTCATTGGGCATCAGTTTGATTGCCTACGGGCCGGTGCTATTCCTAGCTGTGTTGTGGTGGCTCACGCCGAAGGAATAAGCCTGTATCTGGGCGGAGATCCAATGGCCCCACAGACCATCAAGAAGTTCTACCCCTGTGCCTTTATTGACAACACCCTCTACAGCGGGTTCATCAGTAAGGCTCTGGGCCATGGACATGTCTTCCTTTGTGCTGACGGCATCTACATGGCAGCCCAAGACGGATCTATATCTCGCCTCACAGAGAGCAACCTTGAACATGTAGACCTGCTGAACGACACCTATGCTGGTGCTGTCGTTGCGGGTGGCAAGTATCTGGCCTATGGCAACAACATCTGCCTAGAATATGACTTCACCACCAAAGCCGTCATGCTGAGAGCTGGTGGAGTAGCCGGAATCTGCCAACGTGGTGATACCGCCTATGTCGCAACAGGCTCAACGCTACAGTCAATCGGTACTGCCCAGAACGAGTCTGTAGCAAGCTCTGTTACACTGCCCTACGCCTACCTTGGGTCAGACGGCAGAAAGTCCTTCAGCGACCTGTACTTCACCGGAGAACTAACTGGAGACATGGAAATTGTCTGCCGTGACCAGACAGACCCAGAAGAGCCTATCCGCTGGACTCTGGGAGTCTCTGATCTGGGTGTCGTCCAGAACCGCAGGATCAAACTTCCAAAAGGGACAGTGGGAAGCAAGGTGTCGTTTCAGTTTAACGTCAGTGCTGGCAGGTTTAGGATGGAAGAAGCCCGTATTGTGTTTGAGTCAGGTAATCGCCGGTAATGGCAACCACCCCTACTACTCCGGGCATGGGGTATGAAGAAGCACTGTATCGTGGTGCTGCCATGTCATGTCTAAGGAGGCTGAAGGACGCAAACAAAGGGCTGACCATCTTCCACGGCACGTATCAGTTGCCAAACGGCGTAGAGGTGTTTTGCAATGTCTGTGGGAATAAAGAAGACGTTTATGTGAGGGTTCCTGCAACATCGTCATCAACTCCAGTCACCACCCCAATGATAAGCATAAGCGGGGTTATGTTGCACCCGCGCCAAGGTTTCGTGCATATCATATCCCACAAGGACGGGGAAGAATGGAAGACTGAGTTGTACGGTGTGTCTGGCGGCTGGAGAGATGGAAAAGAGCCGCTTGTCACCAATTACATATATCCCCTAGTAGATAGTGACAACGCTTCGTTTGGACTTACAAAATCAGGCGACTCTATGGCTGGGCGTTTTATGCTTAAGGAGGGCAACTACGGGAACCTGTATTGGCATAACGACAAGACGGATAGCAAGTCGGTGCTTTTATCTTGGAAGGGTACTCCGTCACGACACTTCAGACTTGGCAGCGACACATACATAAATGGTTTTGTTGATCAAGAAACCACTTCCCCCGGAATAGTAGAGGACACGTATTACTATACTTCGTTCACTCCAAATATATATAAGGGCGGCGTATTGTTTATGGCGGCTCCCAAATATAACTGGCCCAGATCCGGTCAAGATAGATGCTTGGTACTTGGGGCAATGCAGGATAATGAAGGCATAGTGTGGATTGTGACGCAGTCAGACAGGTATGAGGTGCCTAAATACATCTTCATTTTTTCTGACGGCTACAGAATAGACGCAGACGAAGAGTCTGAAAAAACTGATTACCTGTACAACAATACCGGCGTCACACTTGTTTTTGAAAAGAACTATCCTACCGATAAAGGCATATACACAATGCTCTGGAAGGGTGGAGGGGTAGTAAATGGATGGTCTTTCATAGCAGAATACAACACCGGCAGACAAGGTCTACCTTGGTTTGGGAATGCCAGCGGGACAGAATTTGTTTGCCCGAATGGGAACAAAATATCGGTATCTGGGACCATGACTGCAAAGGAAGCCACTTATGGGGTGTATTCCGAACCTGATGCAGTATGTTCTGGAGGGTCTTTCACGGCGACGTACGAGGGTAATGATTTTTTTGAGTATAAGGGCGACAGCCTCATATCGGCGGAAATAAGTTTTGCTTTTGCAACAGCTACGGCTAAGTCGGCTACCTCCGTTGGAGTAAAAGTGTTCAGGGGCGATTTCGATGTATTGTATGATCCAGAGCAGTATACTCCGCAACCACTTGTGGCTGTAGGTGGAACAGAAACCATAGTGATAGGCCAAGGCGTTTTTATAAACACTACTGGCGGTGAGGGAGAGATCAAGATAACCTACTCTGGGTTTACGGTGGTAGACGGTATTGTCACTGAGGCACCATGCGCTATGGACGGAGATGACACAGCAGCCGGAACAATCACGGCTACGGACGCATGCGGTGGCACAGCTATATGGAAGGCAAGGCTGCCTAATGGAATATGGATTGAGACAGGCTTCACGTATTTTGGCTGCACAGGATATAGTTGCTGTGACGAGTTCGGCCACTTTTTCCCAGCCGACTGGCCTTTTTGCGGGAATCATTACTCGATGGATACCACGTGTAAATTTTTCTGGAGCCAGTCGAATGGGTACGCCACAAGTGAGCAAATATCGCAAACACGTAAAAGCTATGCGGCATGGGGCTGGTTTTATACTAATCTCGGATATCCTTATGAGACGCCACTAGCGGGCTCATATGCTGGAGATCGGGGCGGTTCTCCGCCACCACCACCAACTGATGTACTGGAGAACGGTGAGGGTTATACTCTCTTGCCTATGTATAAGTCAGCTTCCAAGTGGGTGTGCCCATGAATTGCGATTGGCCCACACTATGTACTAAGTTCACATGCCTAGAACCGGGGTCTACGCCTACAGGCGAGGGCGAATGTTTTTCTGCTGCTGACGGATCTGACGCATCCATACTGGGTCACAATATATCCACTGACTATATAGCCAATTTAGCTGGTGTGCAAATACCTATAATGGACACAAAAAGGATATTCAGCGCGTCGGCATCACTTAATGTAACGGCACCAACTCCTACAAAAGTGTATATGGCTGAAGGCGGAACATTTTGGTGTTTTGATGTTGGATCTACTGGGCGCTCTTATAAGGTAAAAGAGGACTGCACAATTATTGCTTCGACGCTACATTATTTAGATCTTCGTTATGGAGTATGTCTATATAGGCAAAATACTGAAACAGTAAAATTTGACGTATCAACAAGCAGCACAAATACATTTAAAGATCCTTGGCAAACAGAGTCTGTTGGTAGTATAAAATTATATGGAGGGGCAAAAAGGAATTGGACTTGTCTATGTAAGGAAGAGTGGTTTCTAGTTAAAGACGGAATAAAGAGACTTATAGCTACTTCGCAGTACCAGCCATTAACAGGCATGGACGAGTTTGCTAAAGATCATGGGTCACTATTTGATCCTCAGTACACTGGTATACCTGACTTGGAACTTATTATAGACTTGATGCCGGTATCCTCAAGTGATGCTATACCTTGGGATGATGAGCTTAGATACCACGGCCATTATAGCTATAGAGGTAATCCTGAATTTGATGATAATTTTGTAAAGGCTGACGGAGGATGCAGAGACTATTTTTACCCAGCGTGGTGCAGGGGGCTACAGAAAGATCCGTTATGGGAGAGCGCTGCAGCAAGCAGGTATATGTTGTCTTGGGATGCAAATACGCTGCCAGCAATAAACTCGACATTCGCCCCGTCAGCGATAACGGTTGATCCGCTGCCGGTAGGATCTTTTGTGAAGCACCCGAAGGTTGGTGAGGTCTGGCAGTTTCTGGTTGCAAAGCGTGCAGGAGGGTATGCCTTAGACACGTCTCCCGTTATTGACGAGATGGTCTTAGCGTCACTTGCAAAAAACAATGTAAGCCCACAGCAAGGGACAATGCTGTATTATCCTATAGGAGTTTATTGACCATGATGAACAATAATTGGCAGAGGATGAACATTTGGATTAAATTAAGTAACCGTTTTGACTATAATGAATACGCCAGCGCCTGTGTAGCTGATGGCTGCCAGCCGCACTCACCACTTGAGTTCGCCCAAAAGGCAGGCATGGTGTCATGCGGTCTTGCCACATTCCCGGAACTTCCGGTTGCCGAAGCATATCTTAAATTTATCTCACTCAATCAACAGGCGTTCAGCCCACCACCGCTGCAAAACGTACAGCCTCAGACTGGGGCAACACCACCGTCTGCAGATGGACTGCCAGCGTTCACCACGCAGAAAGTTAAAATAACCTTTGAGGACGGACATACAGAGGAGCAGGAGATAAGGACAATACAGAGCAAGCCATGCTGTGGTGGAGGAGCTGTAAAGTGATAGGTGGCCTTATTACGCAGTCGCTTACTGCTTATGCAATAACTTTTGTTATAGCTTCAAGCAGTTTGTTTGAGCCGTTAAGGCTTTGGTTTATCAGTAAAACCCCGATGCTAAGGATAGGCAACAACAAGCACATGGTTGAGTGCCGCATGTGTATGGGGTTCCATGTAGCCCTACTCGTTTGCAACACTGACTGGAAGATGGTTTTGCCTGTTTACGGGCTGTCGTACTTCATGGCGACACAGGAGAGGTGATATGGGCGTTATGACGCTAACTGACGTTGGTGCGATGGATTTCCTAAGTAGGATCACAAACGGCGTGCTGCCAACTGGCGGTGGCGGGATGACTTTACATCTGTTCACCAACGATGTGACTCCAACCGACGCAAGTGTTGTGTCTGATTTTTTTGAGGCAAATGCAGTTGGTTACGCAGCCCAACCATTAGTTTACGGTGCATGGGTGGTATACAACGATGCCGGAATAGCGACTTCTAAATCCACTGCAAGAGCCTTTACGTTTGGTGGTGAGCTTGTTGGGGCCACACATATTTACGGATCATATATCCTGAATGCCCAAGGGTTGCTGGTGGGGGCTGGCAAGCTGACTACACCGCAGGCCATAACGACTGAAGGTGCAGTGGTTTCCGTCACACCCAAGATAAGGATGTCAAAAGGCACAGTATTATAAAGGAGCTTTAGTCATGATATATGCAAGTGTTTACAACGCAGGAATTACTTCTGTAGCCCCGAATGAATACCTTAATCTGCAACCAAACGTAGGATTTGAGGCAGTGGTCCATAACATCTCGCATGGCGGTAAAGCCCAGCTTGAGATTTTTGATGGTAACAACTCTATCGTGGTGGATACTCAAAATGAGGCTGGTAGCTGGATGGGTATGTACTTGCACTCTACAAACACTTACTTCTACAGGGTAAAAAACATCGACTCTGCCAACCAATATATGGGGGCTGACGGCGTGGTGACAAAGGAGTCGTGATATGGGTATACGAATACTGAATGACATGACTGGCAGAAGGACTATCACGGGGTTTGGCAGCAATGAGTATTTTGGCAAACAACACTTTGGCGCTGGATTATCTGAAACAGACGTGGTGCTTGCCGGTAACGTGATCGACCTGTCTCTTGGCAACAGCTTCACCAAGACCATAAGCGGTGCAACCACCTTGTCTGTAATAAATGCTCCGGCGGCAGGAAGGGTGTCCACGTTCATGCTGACACTCATAAATCCGGCCACCAATGTCACATTTTTTTCTGGGGTTAAGTGGCCCGCTGGGGCTAGTCCGGGGCTGACCACCTCCGGCAAGGATATGCTGGGATTTCTAACTTCTGACGGCGGGGCTACTTGGATGGCTTTTGTTGTAGGCAAGGATCTCAAGTGAGTATTAAGGATATTATATTAGCAGCAGCTTCGGCACCAAAAGAGCCTAACTTCTGGATGTCTGCAGACTACTATTCATCTTACACATACCCCCAGCCATCTCAGCAAAAATCTAACATGGCTGTATCTGCTAACGGGAACGTACTATCGTGGTCAATTGGCAACATCGATAGCGCATACGAGTCTGTGGCAGTATTCAGGGATATTGACGGAAACCTCCTGTGGAAAAAAAGGTTTGATATTTCGGGGTATAATAAGAACGCAAAAATTGGAGCTGGGGCAGTTGACGACAGCGACAACTGCTATATAAGTTTAAGTGCCAACCCCGGAACAGGCTATTATTATTTTGTGCAAGTGTTCAAGTATAACAAGCAGGGTAGCCTGATATGGTCGAAACAAATTAGGCCAGTCACGATAGGCGGTACGCTATCATTCAACAGTCCGGTCCAATCCGTAATACACACAGACGGAAACCTGTATATTTTAGTCAGCGGCTACTACGGATACGATGCGGCGGTTCTTCTATCTCTCACTAATGGCGGAGTCTATAGATTTGCTACTGCGTTTACTGTTAACTCACAAAACCCTTTCGTACCTTATTCGTTGTCTGTCAGCGGCACATCTATAGTTGTAGCTGGGTACAAAGGGGTATACGCCAGAACCACAACATCAGGCAGCATTGCCTCTGGGATTCGGTATCTGTCCGCAAATACTACTTGGACTCCAAACGGTGTTAAGCTTAATCCTGATGGGTCTTTTTACATAACAGGTGCAAGGGACTCTACGACGGGGGCTATAGTGGTCAAAGTGGGGGCAGACGAAGGGGTACTAGCACAAGTGTCGCTTGGTCCGTCGTCCGGCAATTTGACGTTCCCCCTAAGCGTGGACGTGGGCGCAGATGGGAATCTGTATATGGGGTATAGCAGCACAGTCAGAACTGGAGGTAACTTCGACTACGGCATTACGTCACTCACTTCATCGCTTACGCATAGATTTACTTCCATGGTGTACGGTACTGTTGCCGCATCTGGATATGTCGGATCAGTGCATGCGGATACGGCCAACAGGAGCTTTTACGTATGTATCCCGACGTATGTGTCTGCGGCAAACGGGTACGCAAATATACTTATTAAAGGCAAGAGTGATCAAGCTGCTGTGTATAAGACGTTTCAACCAGTTGCTGGTAACACTATATCATACAACCCAGTCGGCAGTCCTATAACTGCTACAGCGGTTGGTGCGTACACGGGGCCGCATGGCATATACCCAAGTAATGTCACTGGTTATATTTTATCTGAGGCAGTGGCCGAGACGGTGGTTACGACTGACACTACAAAGACGTTGTGGAGCGCAGTATTATGAGACTGTCTTCTGCCGGATACCATATATATGCCGATTTCGACGTTTTCGGCAGGTCGTACAAGTATGCATCTAATGAAGCTGGGGATCAGCCTGATGCTGGGCTTCAGGAGGTAGCGTTACCTTCCCTGTTATTGGATTGTGTAGGGGGCGTAGATATAGACAGCATCGTAATTACTCCTGAAATCGCAGATCTTGATGTGCCTATTTCTGTATTCAATATGACTAGGTTTGTCACAACAAACGTATCCACGTTTGACATCGACGACTCTAATCACTCACTTGTATTTACGGATATAACGAAAAAGCTGTTTATGGAGGAAATATGAGTATTATATGGCAAAAGGGTTCTTCCTATACATACAAGTATTCGTCCCCCGACTACCCAGTGTTGGACGACGACTGGACAGGCAAGATGGATATTTATAGTCAGTACCCAAACGTATTAACCGCTACGGTACAGATGGTTCGCAGTGGCAACGATATGATACTTAGTGTTTCCCTTGAAGATGTTTCTGCTCTGCAGGACGGTATGTATACCGCCGTATCAAGCATCACTAATGAGATCACCGGAGAGTCAGTAGGTTTGCTTGCGTATGTCACCGTGGCGGGAGTCAGCCTGCTGGTAGACAAGACATCCATAACAATGACGATCTTAAAAATAGACGGCACACCAGCAGGTAAAGAAACTCGTACACTTACCAATACAGTAGATGGTGCTGTTATAACTCTTGGCTGGGATGGTGTGCAGGTTACAGCCTCGCACCCTGTGGCAGATGAAATATCAGGTGCTATCATCGGTACTGAAACCATATCCACAAAAACCAACGCTGCTGGCTATGCTCAGCTTGCTGTCATTAAGGGCTCAACTGTTACCGTGTCCTGCCCCTCTTTTGGCAAAACGGTAGAAGTCAATACCACCGGACTCGACACGATAGACCTTTCAACGCACTTCTAAAGGAGTAACGTATGGCTACCCTTCCCATATTACCAGCCCAGCCAGAGGTAGACCCGTCTGGAGACTACGCCAGAGCGCAGGCGTGGGCTATGCTGCAAGCCAGATATGCCGACGCTGGCAACTACGCTGTCTGGGCAACACAAGTCCTTGAGCAGATGACCAACGAGCTGAAGGTCATCACCACCACCGATAACGTAAGCGGTGAGCTACAAAGCCTGCTTGATCTGCTTGGCAACGTACCGGCCTTTGACTTCAATGCCATTGCCGACTATGTGGCTCCAACAGCTCCGACCTATACCGCCATTCCGGGGTACACCGCACCAACGCTCGGCACTATCACAGCGGTTCCAGAACTGTCGTCCATTGTGATACCGGATACGCCGACTACATCGTTGGACTTCACCAACGTAGCTTTCACAGACACGTTGCTGACAAGCCTTAAAGCCCGCCTTGCTGCTGACATAGCCGGAGTGGAAGCTGCAGAAGCAGCCATGTTTGCTCGGCATGAAGGCCGTGTGGCTTCTGAGCGCACCAAGGCTTACAACGAGATCACCACTCAGTTCTCTTCTGGTGGATGGGATATGCCGCCCGGAGCATTGCTTGCCAAGCAGACAGAGATGAACAACGAATCCAGCAAACGCCTGACCGACGTGTCTGCTGATATTATGATGACCTCTGTTAAAGAGTCCCTGAACAGCGCCATGCAGTTACTGGATCTGTTGGGCAGGCTGCATGATAGTAATACCTTGCGTGACTTTGAAGATGCCAAGACCACCGCACAGCTTGCTCTGGACGGCTTCAAGACCACGGTAGAGGGCTTACTTGGCGTGGCACAGGTAGACAAAGCCCGCGTTGATGCGGTGGTGGCCTCAAACGATGGCACGGTGAAGCTGTATCTGGGACAGATCGAGGCACAGACCGCTCCGATGAAAGCCATTGCCGATTCCAATCAGTCGCAGGCTCAAGCCTACTCAGCCGCAGTGTCAGGAGCTGGAGCAGCGGTACAGGCGTCAGCAACTCCAGAAGAGCTGAAGTTAAAAGCTATGGGGGTGCAGGGAGATATTGCTGGCAAGGCTGCAAGCCTAGCAATAGAAGCCTCATTACGTGAGGCAACAGCTCAAATAGAAACACTCAAGGGGCTTTCGCAATCTGCTATGCAGATGATCGCTTCTGCTATGAACAGCGTATCTAGTTCTACCAGCTTCGGGTTCGGTGGCTCTGCTGGTACGAGTTACGATGGTGACATCTCTACGAAGTCTGCCGATAAGCGGTACGCTATTGATAACGGTATAGCCCCAGCTTGATAATGGTTGATGTTACACCCCAGAAGGAAGTATTATGCTGACAACATGTTTGGAGGTACTCAATGGGAATCAATAAAGACGGATCTATACAGCTGGACGACAGCTCTATCACGGCTATGGATAACGCAACCAAGAACGGCTACAGCCCCTCTGAGGCGGCCAAGTTTGGTGTCTCATCCAGCAACACAGGATGGGTAGGTGGCACCCCAGACTCTACTCCAACTCGGCCAGCCATTACTTCCACTAGGGGTATGGGGGAGATACAGCATTACTCGGCACCGACAACCGACTACAACCAGCCTGTCGGCATGAGTGGCCAAGCAGCAGCCCTGACTGATCAAGGTTTCAAACAAATGCGCCTCAACGGCACTGGCACTCCCGGACTGGCAGCTGGCGGACAGCCTCCCAAGTCCAAAGCAGGTATCATCCCCGGAAAACGTAACGACAAGGTTGCTGACGATACGTTGATCAAAGCCAAAAAGGGTGAGTACATTATCCCTACTGAGGCTCTTGACATATACGGGGCCGCCTTCTTTGATCGGCTCGTTAAACAGGCCAAGAAGATGAAAGGTGTCCCCGCAGTAGTCGGACCCAAGACTGGGAATACTGACAGTCAAGGTAGGAAAGACGCTGGGGCTGCAGCTAAGGCCAATGCACTGGGCTTCGCTAAAGGCGGCTGGTTTGGGGCTTTGGTCCCAGATGCCGATGGCACAGAATCTGGGGCTAACGAAAGTACGGCAACCGCAGACAACCCGTACTCGGGCCCTGACCGTTCTGGGCGGACCATGTCTAAAGGAGAATACTATGCCTTGCCAGCCGACCAGCGACCAATGTCTAGGTTCGTGCCTACCGCTTCCGCACCTGCCGCTGCCGCTCCGGCTCAAGCCCCAGCCGCAACCGCTCAACAAAAGCCAGCTCTCCCTGCCGCAGTACCACCGGTAGACAAAGACGCAGCAGCGTGGGCCCAGACAGAAAAAGACGACGCACTTGAGAAGTCAGCCTATGCCGCTGGCCAGAATAACCCAGCCATTAAGATGGATACCGTCAATCGCCCCACCTTCAATAGCCCTGTCAGGGAAGACGCAGCTGCCATGGCCAAGAGGCTACTTGCCAATTACCAAGGTGGACCGGTCCTGCCTGAGCTGAGTATCAGGGACGCTGCATTTGTGGGTAAGGCTAACATGAACAACCCTAGCTACAAGAACGCTATGGCAGCGAAGGCCGTGCATGAGTCCAAGCTAGGAAACGCTCTCACCCAGTTCAAGGCACAGCAGGACGCAGCCATGAACAGCAATAAGGGTGGAGTAGATATGTACCAGTCTAACAATGCCCTTGAAGGCCACAACAACGCAGCTACTTCACAGCTCTACGGCGCAGACAAGACAGCTGCTACTCACAAGTATACAGCAGACATGACTGCCTCTGTGGCAAACAAGAAGATGGCGCTGGATCAACAGACCGGCAAGGATGCCAAGCGGTCCGACTCCATAAAAGCCCTGAGCTCTCTGGTAGAGTCTGGTTCAAAAGAATTGGCAACAATGATGCCCGGACCAGAAAGGGATGCTGCTATAGCAAACCACAATAAGTACAAGGCCCAGCTTGCAGCATTGGGTGGCGGAGAAGAGCCAGCTAAAGCCCCGCCTGCTGGGGCTCCTTCTCTGGACAGCTTCAAGACAAAAAAATAACTTGTGGGAGCACAAACTATGGGCTTCGATTATGAAGGCGCTAAGGCAGCAGGATATTCTGACGACCACATAGCAGACTACCTTGGGAAGAGCGAAGGGTTCGATGTAGCTGGGGCACGCAAAGCTGGCTACAGCGGTTCAGACATAGTCAAGCATCTCACGCAAAACAGACCCCCAGCCCCAGAAACTTCCTCCTTTGCCCGTCGTGCTCTGGGGGATACGGCTGTCTCTACTGTCAAGGGCGCTGTCGGTCTGGTCCAGTCTGGAGTAGGTATCGCTGACATAGCCACAGGTGGTCACGTCGGCAAGGCTATAGAAGACTATACTCCCATTCAGCTGAAACAGACCCAGACCCTGCTTGACGATATGTATTCCCCTGAGCAAAAGGCTGCCAATCAGTATGTGGCAGACGCCAAAGGGTTCGGCGGAAAAGTTAAGGCCCTAATAGATCGTCCGTCTGTTGCTTTGCACGGTGCCATAGAATCGGCTCCTTCAATGTTGGGCGGGGCAGGAATAGGCCGTGTTGCTGCCAAGGTTGCTCCCAAGCTGGTAGGAGGTGCTGCAAATGCGTACAGAGCAGCCGCGCTTGGCGAAGGGGCTTACTCTGCTGGGTCACTGGCCGAGGGCATGCGTGAGCAGAATGCTGAGGGCCTTCTTACTGCCGGTCAGGCCGCCGCTTCAGTATTGGGTGGCGTAGGTACTGGCGTTATAGGTGCCGCTTCAGGAAAGCTGCAAAAGAAACTTGGATGGGATGATGTAGAAGCCTCGCTCATCAACAAGGCAGCTATCGGAGACAAGAAGAAATCACTTGCTACCCGCATGATCCAAGGGGGTGTATCCGAAGGTGCTATTGAAGAGATGCCCCAGTCTATGTGGGAAAAAGGTGCTGAGAATCTTGGCACTGGCAAGCAGTACACCGATGGTATGCTTGAGGCTGGTGCAGAAGGCCTTATCACTGGCGGACTTATGGGCGTAGGTGGTGGTGGTTACCAGCATCTGGCTGCCAAACAAGATAAGCAGGACTCCCCATTTACCCAAGAACAGTTACGTGCAGCTGCCCGTGAGCAGTGGCCTGAAGCAAAGAATCTGACTGATGCCGAGGTTGACGCATTGGCTGCTCAACGTGGTGCCAAGATCAGGCAGCAACCGGTTGGCCCTGACACTGACATGTTGCAGATAGGCTATGACCCGCTGCTTGGCGACAAGTCCCGTGTTTGGGGCGAATCAGCTGCTATCTCCCCATCAGCAAAAGACGTGATGCAGCCCATCAAGTTAACTGATGCCGACATACTAGGAGACACCATAGACGGTGAGTATGAGGATGTCCCCGCCCAGTTGGCTCTGCCAGCCCCTAAGCGCAACAACGCTATAATGGTTGACCCGGCCGGTAACGCATTGGCCGGAAGCGGAATGGCTGACCAACTCAAGCAACCCATTGAAGCTCTTAACGCACAGATGGCACAAAGGCAGGCCATACCTAATTCGGCAGCGAAGATAAATGCCATACCGGAAGCTAAAGGGACTCCCGATAAACTACAGGTAACCAACGCTGACCCCCGTCAGATGGCCATTAACACAGCTGACACGACTATTCATAACGGGCCAGCGAAAGATGGCAGCGCAACAGTAGCACCGACGCAACCGGCCATACCTGTCTGGGATGCGTTGTCAGCACGACTGCAGCAGATTGACGCAGATCACCAATCTGGTTCTATGCCTGATGCCAGTTACAATGCCGCCAAGAAGAGTATCAACGTGGCAATGAGGAACGAGATCGAGCGGTTGCGGCTGGAGCACGCCAAGTCTCAGCTTGAAGCCAAGATGGCCCCCAAGCCTATCGTAGACCCGAGCGCACCGACACCATCCACCAAAGAAGTTGTGGGTGTTGAGGGATATAAACAAAAAGGAGACTCATCATGGCAAAAGGCGGATTCCCAATCGCAGCAGGAAAAGGCAAACCCAACCCCTTCGCAAAAGGTGGTGTATCCCCAGCAATCCCCGGAGGCAAGCCCTTCGGTGGAAAAGAAAAAGGCCCCTGCAAAAAAGGCGGTAAGAAGTAAAGCAGCACCAGCTGATGTGCCAAGTGCACAAACTGTAACGCCTCCGGTTGAGTCTACGCCGGAGGTAGCTGCTCCTAAGAAGCCCTCAAAGAAGACCGCCATATCCAAGTCAGCAGAAGCCCACAAGGCTAAACAAAAAGAGGTAGCTCCAGCTCCTGCTGAGGCCGTCAAGGAAGTTAAATCTAAACCCGTGCCTGATGCCAAGGCTGAGGTCGCTAAATCGGCTGGCAAGCCATTCCAGATAAAGACGGAAGGCGGTGACACGGTATCGGTACAGGCCAAAGACAAGAACACCGCTAAAAGAATGGTGGCCATGGCTGAAGCGCAAGATGCCATACCGTACCTGAAGCGAGAAATACAAAAGGCCAAGGACAAAAACCGTGACGCAGGGTATATAAAAGACCTTGAGACTAACTTGTCTGAAGCCAGAGACACGGTGGCCAAGAGCAAGACTGATGGTATCGAAGCCCCCACTGATTGGGGCATGGACGCCAACGATAATAACCAAGAGGCTGAACTGGCTGATGTCAAGGATACCGATGTCAGATCCAATAAGTGGTCTGTGGCTGGAGACAAGAAAGACCGCACCTACACCAGAAACCAGTTCAGAGCCAAGCTGGCCAAGGAGCGCGCTCTTGCGACTCTTAACTCTCAGAAGCTGAGAGAGTGGGCCAAGGGCAAGGCTGGCATCAATATCTGGGATAGCTCCTCTGAAATGAACGAGAGCAATTCTGCGCTGGTTGACCGCAAGCCACTCAAGTCCAGTATGTCTGGAGATATGGCTGAAGGTTTCTACGACACCAAGACTGGCCAGATCCACATCTTCGCCAATGCTATTGCCAATATCACCATGGGCAACCAAAGCAGGTTGTCCTATGTCTTCTCCCACGAACTGAGCCACAGGGGATTGCGGTCTCTCTTTGGAGATAAGCTGAACCTGCAACTGTCTGCTGTCTATGCTGCCAACAAATCTACAATAGAAGCTGGACTCCCTAGTCTAAACTCTGTTAGGGCCAAGGCCAAGATAGCACCCATTAACACCGATACGTTTGCTGGACGTCTTGAGGCTGCTGACGAGTATCTGGCTACGCTGGCTGGACTAAATGCGGAGCAGCGACTTGGGCCAGTATCCAGACTTCTGGCTGCCGTCAGAAACCTGATGCGTAATATCGGATTCAAGCTGGAGCTCACCGATAACGACATCCTGTCTATGGCTGGGAGATCCAAGGCTGCAGGTAAGACTGTATCTGCCGAGATCGCCGATCAAAAAGGTGTAGGGCTTGACGAAACTCCTAAGAAGTCGTATGATAAGAACGTAAACAGTATTGGTGTAGGCGGAAACATAGAAGTTGCCCCTAATCCAGACGATACAGCAGCTGACGCCCAGTGGTCCGCAATGCCTGAGGGCGACAAGTACCGTATCACCGGCCTGATGATGAAAGAGTTTGCTGGGCCGGTTCTTGAGGAGTTCGGGTTTAAAGAGGGCAGAGATTACACGATCTCTTATATTAAGGGGGCATACGGCTCAGGGATCAACCCGTCTACGGACATAGTGTTCAAGAACCCTGCCCTGAAGTCGTACACCAAAGTAAGGGAAGCCATTCAGGCTCTCGGCGGGGTGCTGAGACAAAAAGAAGTGGTGGTGTACGACACCTTTGATTCAAAGCATGAAGACGCTTCTCACTTCACAGCGGTAACGGCGGTAGAAGGCAATATTGACGGCTTGTACGAGGCATTGCAGCAACAGTTCCCTCAGATGGTAGAGGGGGCCACTATTCGCGGCAATATGATGGCAATAGGTAACTTCACTCGTTTCGGCGATAATCCGGTGAGTGACACAGAGTTCCACCAAATGATCAAAGATGTAGCAGATAAGCATGACGGAAAATACAAGCTGGATGGATTCAAGTTCAGGTCTGAACTACTTGAATCAACCAAACTGGAGGCAGAAGATGGCAGTGATAGAGGACAACAGTTACGGACCGGGCAGCGCGAAGTTTTTTCAGGACTTACTCGGGAAGGGCGGCTTCGTGCCACACAGGCCAAAGCAGACGCAAGACTCGCAGAGCACATCAAATCCGCAGAGTCAGGCAAACGCTACTCAGCCAATCCCGCAGGACTGGATGGATCAGATGGCTCAAGAGTTCAGAGAACAGATGAGCGGGGATTCCCAGTCAGGGCAGATGGACGCTACGAACTCACCCACTGGAGCAGCAAACAAGGGCTGACCGAACTTGACCCGTCTTTCCACGGCAACGGCATCAGTGGGGCAGAGTCGAAGCGCAAGAAGAACGACCCATCCAACTGGGTAGACCGCACATACTTTGGGCTTACCGATGGAGACCGTGGGTATAAGAAAGAGCCCGGACTAGGTTCTGCAAAATACGTTGCCAGCATAGACCCGAAAGAGCTGTACGATTTTGGTGCTGATCCAGACGGGCTGAAACCTAAGTCCATGGACTGGGGACAGTTCAGTTACTCAAAATATGAGAAGCTGGTCAAAGAAGCTGGCTACAAAGGGTATATAGTAGATCACCCACAGCTGGGTCATGTGGCAGCGCTATTTGATAAAGTGGCTCCAGAATCACACATTGACGAGACCACTGGAGATAAGAGATATTCAGCACCTTCTGAAGATGCGTTCCCAGTAGCTGGTATAGCCGGAGTGCGGCAGCTCTTCGCAAAGCGTATGGCTGATTCGATGTCCGCAATGGGTTACGACTTCAAGATGTCTACACGCACGTTGAAGTACGCAGATGATCACCGGTCTTACAAAATACAATACACGGTAAGCCGCAATGGCGAAGAGCTCCTGATAGCTGACAGAGCCATTTATGAGAGCGAGACATACAACGGTAAGCTGGTCGCCCTGTTATCACAAGCAAATGGTCTGGTTGTTAAGGATGGCAGAAGGACCTCAAAGCAGGCTTACAAAGACATAGCAGCTGCGGAACTTACCCACCTTTCTGACTTGGTGGATATTGTCCAGTCGTCCCTGCTTGGG
>Ga0209467_1000377_pt1 | contig 66574 bp, 60 predicted proteins | sample Higcelwee11metaG_FD_187175 | JGI IMG/M metagenome (GOLD analysis project Ga0209467, IMG submission 187175) | Freshwater pond sediment microbial communities from the University of Edinburgh, under environmental carbon perturbations - High... | ecosystem: Environmental > Aquatic > Freshwater >...
CCACAGCAGGAGCGGCCACAGCAGGAGCGGCCACAGCAGGAGCGGCCACAGCAACAGGCTCAGCCACAGCAGGAGCGGCCACAGCAACAGGCTCAGCAACAGCAGGAGCGGCCACAGCAACAGGCTCAGCAACAGCAAGAGCGGCCACAGCAGGAGCGGCCACAGCAACAGGCTCAGCAACAGCAAGAGCGGCCACAGCAGCAGGCTAAGCCACCCCAGCAAGAGCGGCCACAGCAACAGGCCCAGCCGCAACAACAGGCTCAGCCACAGCAGCAAGAGCGGTCACAGCAGCAGCCCCAGCCACAACAGGAGGCCAAGCCTCAACAGCAGGCCCAGCCACAACAGCAAACTCAGCAGCAGCCTCAGACCGACAAGCCCCAACAACAGCAGCAGCAGCCCCCCCGGCAACAAACCCAGCAACAGCAACAGCAGACCCAGCAGCAGCAGCAGCAGCACTACCAGCAGCAGCAAAAGCAGGACGGCGGGCACAGCAACAACAACAACAATCAGGGCAAGAACAAGGAGCACCGCAATTTCGAGGGCGGCGGCTACAATAAGAAGAACAAGAAGCCCTTCCGCGACAACGGCGGCAAGCAATACCAGCCGCAGCATTATCAGTCGCAGCAATACCAGCCGCAACAGTATCAGTCGCAACAGCAATATCAGCCTCAGCAACAATACCAGCCGCAACAGCAATACCAGTCGCCGATGCCGCATCAGCGGCAGCAGCAGGACGACGACGAGGAAGAGGACATGGCCATCCGCGACAAGACCGGCCCCAGCCTCGACCTGACCGAGCTGCAGAGCCGCGACATGCGCGAGTTGGCGGAGATGGCCAAAGGGCTGGGCATCGAGGGCGTCGGCGCGTTGGAGAAGCCCACGCTCATCTTCGAGATCCTCAAGGCCAACGCCGAGCAGAGCGGCCTGATGTATGGCAGCGGCTATCTGGAGGTGTTGCAAGACGGTTTCGGCTTCCTGCGGTCCCCCAGCTACTGCTACCTCCCCTGCCCCGAGGACATCTATTTGAGCCCCTCGCAGATCCGTAGGTTCTCGCTAAAGACCGGCGATTTCGTGGCCGGCCAGATCCGCACCCCCCGCGAGAAAGAGCGTTTCTTCGCCATGCTCAAGGTTGAGACGATCAACCACGAGTCGCCGGAGCGCAAGAAGGACATCATCCCCTTCGAGACCCTCACTCCGTATTTCCCGACCGAGCGGTTGGTGCTCGAACGCGAGCCGAGCGAACTGTCCATGCGCATCACCGACTTGGTCACGCCCATCGGCAAAGGCCAGCGCGGACTGATCGTCGCCCCGCCGCGCACCGGCAAGACGGTGCTGATGCAGAAGATCGCCAACAGCATCACCGCCAACAACCCCGAGGTCAGCCTGATCGTGTTGCTCATCGACGAGCGCCCCGAGGAAGTCACCGACATGCGCCGCAGCGTCAAGGGCGAGGTGGTGTCTTCCACCTTCGACGAGCCCCCGGAGCGGCACGTCCAAGTGGCCGAGATGATCATCGAGAAGGCCAAGCGCATGGTCGAGTACAAAAAGGACGTGGTGATCCTGCTCGACTCCATCACCCGCCTCGCCCGCGCCTATAACACCGTCCAGCCCCACAGCGGCAAGATCCTCTCCGGCGGCGTGGACGCCAACGCCCTCCACAAGCCCAAACGCTTCTTCGGCGCCGCCCGCAAGATCGAGGAAGGCGGTTCGCTCACCATCATCGCCACCGCCTTGATCGACACCGGCAGCCGCATGGACGAGGTGATCTTCGAGGAGTTCAAGGGCACCGGCAACATGGAGCTCAACCTCGACCGCAGGCTGGTGGACAAGCGCGTCTACCCCGCCATCAACATCGAGAAGAGCGGCACCCGCAAAGAGGAGCTGCTGCTCCACAAGGACGAGCTGCCCCGCGTCTGGGCGCTGCGCAAGGCCCTCAACGGCGTCCCGCCCGTGGAGGCGATGGAACTGGTGCTAGGAAAACTCAAAACCATCAAAACCAACGTTGAATTCTTGATGACCCTGCAAGTATAGTATGCCGGACGGGGGGCCATGACGGCCCCCGTCCCAGGAGCGTTCACGACATGAGAGAGATTTTGCCGGTGCTTTTCTTCGCGCTGCTGGCCGCCATCTTGGTGGCCGCGGTGGCTCTGGTCTTCCCCGCCTACAAGAAATCGCAGACCATCAAGCTGCGCCAGGAGGAGGTCAAGTCCGAGCTGAAGACCCAGAAAAGCGAGCTCTTGAAACTCAAACGCGAGTCCAACGCCTTGGAGAACGACCCCAAAGCCGTCGAGAGGGTGGCCAGGGAGAAGTTCAACTATTGCAAGGACGGCGAGCTGGTCTACAAGTTCAAGGAGGAGGCTCAGCCCACGCGCTGAGCCGAAACAAAGGGGGGAAGAATGAGTTTGTCGTTCCGCATGGCGGCGCTTTTGGCGCCGCTGCTGGTTTCCGCCGCGGCCGTCGCCACCGAGTTGTCCGCGCCGCCGTTGTCCGAGTCGCTGCGCCGCGAGGCGGTGTCCTCGCTCGACCGCGGGGTCGCCTACCTTTTGAGCAAGCAGGACAAGGACGGCTCCTGGAGCAAGCACCCGGCGGTAACCGCCCTTTGCGCCATGGCCTTGCGGCAAAGCCAACGCTCCGGACGCCCCGGCGACATCGCCGCCGCCCTCGCCAAGGCCAGGACGTTCATGCTCAGCTTCGTCCAGCCCGACGGCTCGATCTGGCCGGCCGGCTGGGAGGACATGTACCCCAACTACACCACGTCCATCGTCTTGAGCGCCCTGGCCTGCCTCAACCACCCCGACGACCAGGCGTTGATGCGCCGCGCCCGCAAGTACCTGCTGGACAGCCAGCTCAACGAGCGCCACCAGTCCGGCGGCAGGCCCGACCCGGTCACGCCCGACAACGACTGCTACGGCGGCATCGGCTACGGCAAGTCCGGCCCGAAGGGCCCCGACCTCTCCAACACCCAATGGGCCTTGGAGGCGATCCACTTGACCGAACACCTCGACATCGACAGCCCCCAGGGCGGCAAGCAAGGCGTCAACAATTCCGACCTCGCCTGGAAGGACGCGCTGGTCTTTCTCGGCCGCCTCCAGAACCTCCCCGAGAGCAACCGCGCCACCTGGGTCTGCAAGGGCAAAAACGACCCCAGCTATGGCGGCTTCATCTACAAGCCCGGCGACAGCAAGGCCGGGGCCGACCCGGAGACCAAGACCCTCCGCAGCTACGGTAGCATGACCTACGCCGGCTTGAAAAGCATGGTCTACGCCAAGCTCGGCAAGGACGACCCGCGGGTCAAGGCCGCGGCGGACTGGGCGGCGCGCCACTACACCCTCGCCGAGAACCCCAACATCGGCGCCGACGGCCATTACTACTACCTCAACACCTTCGCCAAGGCCATGGCCGCTTTGGGCGAGGAGGAGATCACCCTCGCCTCCGGCGAGAAACGCCGCTGGCGGGAGGATCTCGTCCAACAACTGCTCAAGACCCAGAAGGGCCAGGGCGAATGGTTCAACGAGAAATCCGGCCGCTGGTGGGAGAGCTCTCCGGAGCTGGTCACCGCCTATTCCATCCTGGCGCTGGAGCTGGCGCTCGGCAAACAACTGACTGAAAGATAAACATGACCAGAAAAAAAACGCTTTGGACGTTGGCCGCCGCCGTGGCGCTGCTGGCGCTGTTGACGACTTCGATCATCGTCTATTTCGTCGACCAACACAAGACCTTGTACCACTTCCTCGCCGTCGACCCGGGCAAGCTCTACCGCGGCGGCACCTTGTCCGACCGCGGCTTGAAGATGGTCAAGGACAGGATCGGGCTGAAGACCATCATCAACCTCCGCGCGGAGGACGAGAACCGCCAGCCCTGGCACGAGCGGGAGAAACGTTTCTGCGCGGCCAACGGCATCGAGCTTGTGGACATCCCCCTGGCCTTCGAGACCCCGCCCACCGACGCCCAGCTGGCCCAGTACCTGAAGATCGTCACCGACCCCGCCAAGCTGCCCGTCATGATCCATTGCGAGATGGGGGTCATCCGCACCGGCATGATGGTGGTGCTCTACAACGTGGCCGTCCAGAAGCAAAGCAACCAGGAGGCCTTCGCCAAGCTGCCCATGTTCGGGCACACCCTCGACGACAAAGCCCCGGCGGTGAAACAGTTCATGTTGAACTGCAAAGCCCCGACCAACAAACCCTTGTGAGACGACATCCATGAGCCGACAACGCGAGGAACTGCGGATATTCGAGATTTTCCAGGACGCCTGGGACGCGTTGATGCAACGCCCCTGGCTGGCCATCGGCGGCTGGCTGGTCGTATTGCTGCTGACCATGCCGTTGCAGCTGCCCTCGCTCTTCGAGATGCAGATCACCCTCTCCAACAAATGGGGCGGCACCAGCGGCGACAACCCGTTGCCCCTGTTCCTGTCGCAGCACTCCACGTTGCTGGAGTACCTCAACATGTTCCTCCAGATATGGCTCGGGGCGGGGCTGGCGCTGTTGTTCACCCGCATCGCCAAAGGCGAACCGGCCAAGCTGACGGACATCTTCGGCGGCGACCGGCTCTCGTTGCCCTGGCTGCTCAAGGTCTTCGCCGCGATGATCTTCTATTACCTCTCGATCTGGCTCGGCCTCCTTTGCCTGATCATCCCGGGCATCGTGGTCTTCCTCATCTGGTCGTTGACACTCTACTTCATCGTCGACCAGGACCGGGGGATCATCGACGCCTTCTCGGCCTCCTTCGAGGCCACCGAAGGCAACCGCTTCAAACTGTTCCTGCTCTTCCTGGTCATGACGGCCGTCTACGCCATCGCCCTGATCTTGACCTGCGGCTTCGGCCTCCTGATCCTGGAGCCATGGCGGCAGATGGTCTGGGCCAAGATCTACCTGACCTTGGCCTATGACGACGGCTCCGACGAGGAGTTCGAAGCGCAGACCGCCCCGCCCGCCATGCCCTTCAGGGAGACGGCGGCCCCCGCCGCCACGCCGACGCTCATCCCCCTCGCCCCGCTCGACGAGCCGGAGCGGCAAGCAAGCGATCCCGCCGCCACCAGCTCCAGCCCCGTCTACAAAGTGAGCCACTTCGTCATCTTCGACCGGGACTCCCGGGTGAACGAGCCGCTCGCCAAAGCCTTCTGCGAGAACTGGCTGTCCAAACATCTGACCGCCAGGACCACCTCCTCCACCACCGTGCGGCTGGAACACAACGCCTCCGGCGTGTTGGACAACCCGGGCTTCAAGCACAGCTACCCCGGCGAGCAATTCCCCGACCAGAACTACATCTGGGAAGCCATCTCCTTCGAGGGGGTCGACTACTGGCTGCTAATCGTCTTCGCGCCGTGAACGACAGCGACACCATCGCCGCGGTCTGCACCGGAGTGGGCGGGGCGGTGAGCGTCATCCGGATCTCCGGCGCCGCGGCGCTGGCCGTGGCGGGGAAAATCTTCCAATCCCGCCAAGCCCTCGGCCACGCCAACGCCCGGCGACTGCTCCTCGGCAAGGCCTTCCCCGACGGCGGCGGCCCCGGCGAGCCGTCCATGGCCGTCTACATGCCCGGCCCCAACAGCTACACCGGCGAGGACGTGGTGGAACTCCACGCCCATGGCGGAGCCTGCAACTCCCGACGGCTCCTGGAAGCCGCGGCCAGGGCCGGAGCCCGCCAAGCCGCCCCGGGCGAGTTCACCTTCCGCGCCTTCTGCAACGGCAAGATGGACCTCACCCAGGCCGAGGCCGTCGCCGACCTCATCGCCGCCGGCAGCCAAATGTCCCTGCGCCTCGCCGAGCGTCAGATGGACGGCGCGTTGGGACGTCAAATCAAAACCGTCCGCGACCAGCTCGTGGACATCCTCGCGGAATGCGAGTCGCGCTTGGACTTCCCCGAGGAGGAGCTCGACTTCCTCCCCCCCGACGCCCAGGCGGAGCGCCTCGCAGCCCTCCGCGCCGGGCTCAAGGCCTTGCACGACACCCGCGGCGACGGGGTGGCGCTCCGCGACGGGGTCACCATCGTGATCGCCGGGCGACCCAACTCCGGCAAGTCCTCCTTGCTCAACCGCCTGCTCGGCTTCGACCGGGCGATCACCGCCCCCCTCCCCGGCACCACCCGCGACACCTTGGAGGAGCACAGCGTCCTCCGCGGCCTCCCGCTCAAACTGGTGGACACCGCCGGGCTCCGGGACTCCGACGACCCCACGGAACAAAATGGCGTCGCCCGAGCCGTCGCCTCCATCAAACGGGCGCAACTGGTGGTCTGGCTGCTGGACGCCAGCCGCGCGGACGAGCCCGGACCGCTGGAGGAGCATCTGGGGGAACACCAGAAAATCCTGACCGTCTGGAACAAAACCGACTTGGTGGCCACCCCCGCGGAGCTGCCGGACACCCCGTACCCCACCGCCCGGATATCCACCTTGACCGGGACGGGCATGGAGGAGTTCCTCGACCTGTTGGAGCGGAGCGTCTGGGACCATCCGCACGCGGCGGAGCCGGAAGTGGCGGTGTCGGCGCGGCATGCGGAGCTCCTTAAAACGGCGATGACCGCCCTGGACGACGCGACGGTCCATGTACTGTCGCAGGACTGGGAACTGGCGGCGACCGGGCTCCGCGACGCGGCCGCCGCGCTGGGCGAGATCATCGGCGTCGGGGCGGGCATCGACATCTACGAGACCATCTTCAGCAAATTCTGCATCGGAAAATAAACTCAAAAATGCGCGACAAATATGACGTGATAGTGATCGGCGGCGGCCACGCCGGGGCGGAGGCCGCCCTCGCTTCGGCCCGGCTGGGCGCGGACACCTTGCTCATCACCATCAATCTCGACCACATCGGCCAGATGAGCTGCAACCCCGCGGTCGGCGGCATCGCCAAAGGCCAGGTGGTCAGGGAGATCGACGCCCTTGGCGGCTTCATGGGCAAAGTCACCGACGCCTCCACCATCCAATTCCGCATGCTCAACCGCGGCAAAGGCCCGGCGGTCTGGTCGCCCCGCGCCCAGTGCGACAAAGTCAACTACCAACGCGCCCTCAAGCTCGCCTTGGAGACCGCCGACAACCTCAGCGTCCACCAGGCGATGGTCGAGGCCTTCGTCCTGGACGGCTCCGGCAAACTCGCCGGAGTGGTCACCCAACTGGGCGGAACCTTCCTGTCCAAGAGTTTTGTCGTCGCCTCCGGCACCTTCCTTAACGGTAAGCTACATTACGGCATGAGGCATTTCCCCGGCGGCCGCGCCGGCGACCCGCCCTCGACCGCGCTCTCCACCGCCTTGCGCGAACAGCTCGGACTGCGGCTGGGGCGCCTCAAAACCGGCACCCCCCAGCGAGTACTGGGTAAAAGTATCGACTTCAGCCAGATGACCCCGCAGGAGGCCGAGCCGCCCGGCCTCGGCTTCAGCCATTTCGCCAACCCCATCGTCCCCGCCACCGTCCGGCGCGAGATGCCCTGCTATCTGGTGAAAACCACCAAGGAGACCGCCGCGATCGTCCGCGACAACCTCCACGAAGCCCCCCTCTACCAAGGCAAGATCGAGGGCATCGGAACACGCTACTGTCCATCGTTCGAGGACAAGGTGGTGCGTTTCGCCCATCACGAGACCCACACCTTGTATCTGGAGCCCGAGGGCGAGTTCACCACCGAGTACTACATGAATGGCATCTCCACCAGTTTGCCACCGCGCGTCCAGGAGCTGATGCTCAAGTCCGTGCCGGGGCTGGAGCATGCCCAAATATCCCGTTACGCCTACGCCATAGAGTACGACTTCGTCTTCCCCGACCAGATCACCCGCGGCCTGGCGGTGAAACGCTGGCCCAACCTCTTCCTGGCCGGTCAGATCAATGGCACCAGCGGCTACGAGGAAGCTGGTGGCCAAGGGCTCCTCGCCGGGATGAACGCCGCCAGGGCCGCCGCCAACTTGGACGGCGTCGAGCTCGGCCGCGACTCCAGCTACATCGGCGTGATGGTCGACGACCTGGTCACCAAGGACATCGTCGAGCCTTACCGCCTCTTCACTAGCCGCGCCGAATACCGCCTCCGCTTGCGCCAGGACAACGCCGACCTGCGCCTCTGTCCCCTGGCCTTCGAGCTGGGCCTGCTCCCCGAGGCGCAATGGCGGCAGTTCCAGGCCTTCGCCGCCAAGCTCGACGCCGCCATGACCGCCGCGGTGAGCGTGAAACACGAGGGCAAGACGCCCGCCGAGCTGCTCATCCCGTTCCATGGCCTGCTGGACGGCCGCCCCCTGACCTTCCCCGCCGGGCTGCTGGGGCTCGACGAGACCGCCGACCGCCGCGTCCTGGAGCAACTCGCCATCCATTTCCACTACGCCGCCTACATCGAGCGGGAGGAGCGGGAGATAGAACAGCTCAAGAAGCTCGAACGCCACCATATCCCCGCCGACTTCGACTTCGCCAACGTCATCGGACTCAGGCAAGAATGTCGGGACAAGCTAAAGAAGACCCGTCCCAGCACCTTGGCGCAGGCGTCAAGGATCGACGGCGTCACCCCCGCCGAGCTCACGTTGCTCCGGGTGGCCTTGAAACGCAACCTCGAACACGAAGGATAAAACCCATGGCCTTCATCCAATGCGACTTCCATTCGGAGACCCTCGGCCTCGCCTGTAGCATGAACGTGATCCTGCCCCAGCGGACAAGCAGCCAGATCGGCCTTGCCGGCAAGGCTGGCGACGGACGTTTCCCCACGTTGTTCCTATTGCACGGCATGTCCGACGACCATAGCATCTGGATGCGGCGGACTTCCATCGAGCGCTACGTGGCGCCGCTGGGCCTGGCGGTGGTCATGCCGGCGGTCCACCGCAGCTACTACAGCAACATGGTCCATGGCGGACGCTATTGGGACTTCGTCAGCGAGGAGCTCCCCGCCTTGGCGCGGAGCTTCTTCCCGCTCTCCGACCGCCGCGAGGACAACTTCGTGGCGGGGCTGTCGATGGGTGGCTACGGGGCGTTCAAGCTGGCGTTCGCCTGTCCGGAGAAGTTCGCGGCGGCGGCCAGCCTCTCCGGGGCGCTGGACGTCGGCGGGCATTTCAACGCCCTGGGCGAGGAGCTTTCGGCGGAGTTCCAGCGGATCTTCGGCCCGGTCGAGAGCATCCCCAGCACCGACAACGACCTTTTCCACCTAGCGAAACAGCTCAAGGCCTCCGGCAAGCCCATCCCGAGCCTGTTCCAATGTTGCGGCACCGACGACTTCCTCTACAAAACCAACCTGAAGTTCCACAACTTCCTCAAAGGCCAGGACTTCGACCTAACCTACCTCGAAGCCCCGGGAACCCACGAGTGGGGCTTCTGGGACAAGCACATCCAAGACGTCCTCAACTGGCTGCCGTTGCGCCGGGAGGCGTGAGCGGACGCCTGTCGATGGCCAGCGTCCGATTGTAGCGCCAGGGGCAACGGACGCAGGGCATGTGCTGGGCGTAGCCTTGCCGGAACCGTTCCGCCAAGGGGCCGCCGAACAACTCGGCCAGGCTTGACGTCCTGACGTTCCCCAGGCTGAAGTCGTTGAAGTCCACGCAAAAATGGACGCCGCCGTCGGGATTGACATGCAAATGGCGATAGGGCATCAAGCAAGGGGGGGCGTCCTCCACGATGTCCGGGGGATACAACACCTCAAGCGGATGAGCGCGGCTCTTGAGCGCGGCGTAGATGCCGGGCAGCGCGGCAAGCCAGTCGCCGGAAGGGGCGCCGACCCAGGAACCAAGCCGCGGCGCCTCCTGGGCGAACTCGGAACTTAGCCAAGAACGGCAACGCCCGTCCTGCTCGTCGGTGGCGTAGATCAAGTTCTGGAAGACAATCTTGTCGAAGCCCATCCGCGCGGCCTGTTCCGGAAAGGACGCGGCGAACTGGTAGTTTTTCTCGCAGAGGGTGCAGAGCGCCACCAACGTCGTCCGGCCATGGGCCAAGCGGGCGACGCCCCGCTCCAACTTGGCGAAGACTCCGGCGGAACCCCGGACGCGGTCATGAATCTCGGCGGGGCCGTCCAGCGAGACGTAGACCGTCTCGAAGCAACGGCCGACCACCTCGGCATGACGCTCCAGCAACGTCCCGTTGGTGACCACCGCCGCGGCGATCCCAAGCGCCTTGAGCCGTTCGGCCACCGGGACAAAGGCGGGGCTGAGCAACGGCTCCCCCCCCCAAACGACCACCTCCGGCTTGGACGCCGCCAGTTCATCCACCACCCGCAGCCAGTCCTCCGTGGACAGTTCCGCCGGGGCTCCGGGCCGCCGCATGAAACCATGCTCGCCCCACTGGCCGCAGAAGTCGCAACGCAGGTTGCAGTTGTGCGTTAGCTGCAGATGTACCAGCCGGAGGTTCATGCCGACAACGCCGCCAAAGAACGCCGCAACCCCGCCTCGACGTCCTCAGGGTTCTCGTATTCGAGGAGCCCCGGGCCGGGGAAGCCCTGGAACTCCCGCGCCAAAACCGTCCAATCCAGAGCCCCCTCGCCACAGGCGCAAGGCTGCAACGCCCCCTCGCCGACGCTCCGGAAGTCCTTCAAGTGCATGTAGGCGATCCGGCCTTTCAGGCTCCAATAGAGGTCGACGATCTCCGCCGTGTCCAGCCCGACGGCGCCAAGGTTGGCGGGGTCGAAAACCAGCTTCATCCTCGTGTCGGTCTCGTCCAATAACCGCCGTAACGTATCGGGCTGGCTGCTGGCGCTGTGGAAATGCCGCACTCCACCCGGAACGGCCTCGACGCCGCCATGCGTCTCGACGGCCAAAGCGACGCCCACGGACGCGGCGAAGCCGACCGCCTCGTTGAGGCATTCCAGCATCCGCCCCCAACGCTCGCCGACCACGTCGGCCACCGGACTGAAACCGGCGAACACCCGGAGATGCTTCACCCCCAGCCGGGACGCTATTTCCAGAACCCGCTCGATTTTCGCCAGCTCCACCCGGCAAGCCGCGGCGTCGGACAACGTGAAGTCGTTGCCGGTCGAGGCGCACTCAAGCCTGACGCCATGCTTGGCGAACATCCCTTTGACGGTGGCGATATCCTTGGCTCCGGCCTCCAGGCCAAGGAAATCGTTGGCATGCCCAGCGACGCCCAGCTCCAGAAACTCCAGCCCCATGCCGGCGGTGATCTCCAACTGTCTCTCCAACGGGGTCTCGCGGAAGCCCCAGGAAGCGTTCCCGTAAATCATATGCCCCTCCAATCCAGCAGGACTTTGAACACGTCGTCGCCGCCCTTTTGCTTGTGCTCGAAAGCGGCGTGGCAATCCTCGGCGCGCCAGGTCTCGACCGGTAAACCGGCGGTCTTGAACTTGCCCTCGGACATCCAGGAGAGCACCTGCTCCTTGCAACCCGGAGACAACGCGCAGGACATGGTGATCTGGCAGTTCTTCACGAACCAACGGTGCCAGGAGTCCAGGATGATCGGCTCGGGATAATCGCCTTGCAAATGGATATGGCCGGGTGCGTCGTCGTGGGCCCAACCGCCATCTTTCAGGTATTTGTGGAGGGTGCCGACGACCTCGGCGGCGCCGCTGCACTCCATTACCTTGTCGGCCTTCTTGCCGCCGGTGAGCTCCTTTATCTTGTCGACCTCGGAACCGTCGGCGAGGAGGGCGTGGTCGGCGAAGCCAGCGGCGATGGCGCGGCGGCTCTCGGCATGGTCGACACTGATGACCGTGGCGCCGGGATTGAGAATCTTGATGATCTGCACGGCGCTAAGCCCGACCATCCCGGCGCCCACCACCACGACGGTCTCGTTCGGGACGAACGCGAAACGTTTGGCGCCTTTCAACGCGACGCAAGCGAGGTAGGCCAGCACGGCGTCCTGGTCGGACACGTTGTCGGGGATCTTGACGGCGTAGTCGAAGGGCGAGGGGGCGGTGAACTTGTTCTTCACGGCGATGTGGACGTTGCCGCCCCAAGCGGCGCAGACGTCGCCGAACTGGCGGACCTCGTTGATCATCACCCGGTCGCCGGGCCGGAGCGTGGTCTTGGCCTCAGGGCCGACCCTGTCCACCACCCCGACGTTCTCATAGCCGGGGACGAGGGGATACCAGCATTGCTCGGGATGCTGCTGCCCCCGCCAAGTCTTCATGTCAGTGCCCGAACTGATGGCGCTCATCGTGGTCCGGCAAACCACGCTGTCGGGCGTCTCCTCGGTAAGCTCCACGTCCCGGAAACTGGCGCGGAACGGCCGCTCCAAAACCACCGCTTTCGACTTGCTCATAATTATCACATCCTTTATTTTACCAAATGTATATGGTATAATATATGGATTTAAAGAAAATGTCAAGACGTAAACGGAGAATCTGGATCACGACCGTCCCGGCCTAGAGTCAACTCACTCGTACCATGCCGCGGGCAGGTGCTCGCGCTCGGCCTCGAGCAGCTCGTCCATGATCAACTTGGCGTCGCCGAGGTTGTTGACGATCGGGTCGGTGGCCAAGGCCCGCAACAACAACTTCTTGTCATGGGACACGGCGGCCTCGACGGTCAGCTCGTGGGTGTCGAGCACTTGCTGGGTCAACCCCAATATGCCGCGGGGGAGCTCGCCGAAAGGCAGCGGGCGCGGGCCTGACATGTCCACGTCGCGGCGCAACTCCAAGAAGGCGTCGGGGGGGAGGTTGGTCACCGCGCCCTGGTTGGCGGCGTTGATGTAGAACTGCTTGCCCAAGCCTCCCCACATGCTCTCGATGATGTCGGTAGCATGGTCGCCGCGGCCCTCGGAAATGAACTGCGAGATCGGAAGGTCGCCGGAGCCGTAGGCGGCAGTGGTCTTCCAGGCCTCGGCCATCTCCTCGGCGCGGTTGGCGGCGTCGAAACAGATGATCGGTTCGGGCCGGTTGGGGGCGACACCGTAGCCCTGGAAGAACGGGACGTACTCCTTGGTGTGACTGACGGCGGTAGGGTAGGCCCCATAGAGATCCATCAGTTCCACAGCGTAATGCATGTTCAAGCGCGGCTTCGCCTTCGCGTGGGGCTGCTCCTCGGCGGCCGCCTTCGCCACCACCTCGCGCAGCTTCGGGAGCAGGTCGCGGCCATCATGGACGAACTTGGTCAGGAAAGTGCAATGGTTGACTCCGGCGATGCGGATCTCGGTCTTGGCGGCAACGTCCGCTGTAAGCGCCGCGGTCTCCTGCGGCAGGACGCCGACCCACTTGAGAAAATGAAGGGTGTTGTGGGGCTCGTGATTGCCGTCGCAGAGGGCGAAGCTCTTGATGTCAGGGGCGTGGCGCATCAGGCCGATGCCCAAGGTGGCGGTGGGGTTGATGAAGTTGATCACCCAGGCCTCAGGGCAAAGCCGGCGGACGTCGTCGGCGACCCGCAGGATCTCGGGGAGTTCGCGCAGGGCGCGGAAGACGCCGCCTGGCCCGATGGTGTCGGAGGAGCACATGGTGACCCCGTGCTTGGCGGCGATGTCGGTGTCGACCCCGCGGTAGTGGGCGTTGCGGAAGGAGAAGCTCAGGACGATGAAGTCCGAGTCCTTCATGACCTCCGTCCGGTCGGTGGAGCCGCTGATCTTGGTGGGGGCTCCGGTGGCCTCGACGGCGCGGCGGGCGATAGAGAGCATGGTCTCCAAGACCGCCGGATCGGTGTCGACCAGCGCCAGTTCCCCCCCGCGCAGGACTTCGCTATGCAGCATGTTCCAAATGACCGGCTTCCCGAAGAAGTAACTTCCCGCTCCGACGACAGTGATTTTTGGGCCTCTCATGATGTGCCATTGTCCTTTTGTTGTTTTGGCCATGCCCTGATATTAAGGCCTCCGCCCCCTCCCCGCAAGTGCCCCGCTGGCGGGATATTGTGAATAAAACTGGACTTTTGTGGCGATTGATGCTATCTATTTGTTACTTGAAATAAAACAAAACAGGATCGGATGTGGATGAACGAGTGGAACGTGAAATGCCTTTACCGACCGTCACCGACACCCACGGTGCCGCTGCCTTTCGGGGCGCGCTCGGTGGGACATTACGTGGTGGGCGCGGACTGGGCCGACACGACGATGGTGAAGCCCTTCACCGAGCTGTTCTGGTGCCTGGAAGGTGAAGGGGTGTTCACGCTCGACGCCCGGGAGCATGTCCTGAAACCGGGGCAGGTCTTCCACTATTTGCCGGGCGAGGAGCACCGGATCCGGGCGTTGTCGGCCCGCTGGCGCTACCGCTGGGTGACGTTGGACGGGGCGCTGGGGGCGCCGACGCTGGAGGCCTTCGAGCCGGGACGCCCCCCGCGGTTCGCCGGAGACTGTCCGGAGGAGTTGTTCCTCCGTTTGGAGCAGGAGATTTTCGACGTAAGCCACGCCGGCCAGCGCGCCGCCAGCGCCAGCGCCTACGCCATCCTGGCGGCCGCCTGCGGGCGGAAAGCCATGCCCGACCGCGACGAGGCGGTGGCCGACGCCTGCGCCACGCTGCTCAAGGACCGCTTCGCCGACCCGCTCCTGGACGTCAACGCCGCGGCTGCGAGGCTAAAAATCCATCGGACCACCTTGAGCAAGCTCTTCAAGGCCAGGACCGGCCTCCCGCCCGGGGATTACCTCGCCTCGCTGCGCTTGCAGAAAGCGCTGTCGCTGCTCAAGGAGACCAGGCTGAACGTCGCCGAGGTCGCCACGCTCTCCGGCTTCGCCGACCCCGACTATTTCTGCAAGGCCTTCAAGAAGGCCATCGGGGCGAGTCCCTCCCGTTTCCGCCGGAGCTAGACCGGGATAATAGCTTCCACCAACGGATAATCGCTTTCACCCATTGCCACGCCGGACGCTCCCGTATATGGTCATGTCAAGCAACAAACAACGGGAGCGTCCCATCATGGATATCAACGACAGAATCAGCCCGCGCGTCGAGAAATTTCTAACCGTGTCCGAGCGGCGCGGCTCCGCCGTCAAGTCAGGCGCCAAGACCGCCAATCAAATGAAGGCCTTTTTCGAGCTGTACCAAAACGAGCCGCGGTGGCGCCGGCACGCCCTCACCTTCTCCTACATGTTGAACCACGAACCGGTGGTCATAGGCGACGAGGAGCTGCTGGTCGGGCAAATATACCTCGCCCCCTGGGATTACCAGGCCGTCAACCCGGAGTGGCCGAAACACGACCTGTGGGCGATCTACGCCGACCGGGTCGCCAAGGAACTGCCGGAAATCTTCCAGATGACGGGCGGTCCCATGGGCGTCGGGCTCGGCCACATCGGCTGGCACTGGGACTGGATCGTCCAGGCAGGGATTGAGGGATTGTTCCAGCGGATCGACGCGGCGCTGCCGCAAGTCGACGCCAAGGGCCGCGAGCAACTCGAAGGCATGAGGATGTCCCTCCAAGCCGTCCTGGACTGGAACGACGCGCACCTCCGGGCGCTGGAGGCCAGGCTGCCCAGCGTCTCCGGCGCGGAGCGCGACGAGGTAGAGGAGAAGATTGCGATATGCCGCCGGGTGCCGCGCCAGGGGGCCAGGAACTTCCGCGAGGCGGTGCAAGCCTTCCATTTCAGCTTCTGGGCCACCATGTACGAGAACCCCTTTGGCGGCAACAGCCCCGGTCGCCTGGACTATTTCCTCTGGCCGTATCTGGAGAAGGATTTGCGCGACGGCGTCGAGACCATGGAATCCGCCCGCGACTTGGTCGACGAGCTGTTCATCCGTTTCCACGAGAGCCTGCTGTGGGACAACGACGGCGGAGTGCAAACCATAGTCGTCGGCGGCTGCCACCCGGACGGCTCCTGCTCCGCCAGCCCGTTGACCAAGCTCATGGTCGAATCGATCATCTCGCTGAAACGCCTGACCCACCCCTCGGTCTATGTCCGCGTCCCGCCCAACGCCCCGGAATGGTTGCTGGACTTGTCGGCGCAGTACCTGCTCAAGGGCGGCAACCGCGCCCAGATACTGAACGACGCCGCCATCATCAAGGCCATGACGGCGGACGGGCATATCGAGACTCAAGACGCCCGGATGTATATGTGCGGCGGTTGCATGGAACTGTCGCCATTCGGGATGAACGGCGACCTGTTGTTCACCGGCTTCTTCAACGTCGCCAAGATCCTGGAATACGTCCTCGCCGGCGGCGAATGCCTGCTCGGCGGGAAAAAGTATTTCCGCCCCCTCGCCCAAGGGCTGGAGGGCTACGCCAGCTTCGAGGAGCTCTACTCCACCTTCGTCGCCGAGCTCGACTATTGTCTGACGTTGAGCTTCAAACGCCTGGACATCTGGGGAGAGGAACACCCGCGACACCGTCCGGCGTTCCTGCAGTCCAGCCAGGTGGAGGACTGCGTCGCGCGGGGAAGGCTGATCAACGACGGCGGGGCGCTGTACGAGGACTACGGCTCGACGCCGCTGGGCATCCCGAACTGCGCCGACAGCCTGACGGCGATCAAGCGTCTGGTCTTCGAGGAGAAGTCGCTCGGGGCGGCGGAGCTGCTCGCCGCGCTCCGCGCCAACTTCGCGGGAAACGAGACGTTGCGCCTCAAGCTGCGCGCCCAGCCCAAGTTCGGCCAGGGCGCCCCCGCCGCGGACGCCATGATGGCGCGCCTCTGCGCCGACGTCTGCGCCATCTACGAGAAACACAGCAACCGCCTCGGCGGTAAGATGAAGCCCATGATCATGACCTTCATGATGGCCGCGCCGATGGGCGCCGAGCTGGGCGCGGCGGCGGACGGCAGGCTCTCCGGGACGCCCATCGCCCAGGGGATCACGCCACAGTCCTGCGGCATGGGCAAGGGCGTCACCACGGCGCTGCTCTCCGCCACCGCGGTGGCCTTGCTCCGTTTCTCCGGCGGGGCCAGCCATATCTGGGACATCGACCCGGCCTTCGCCCCCCAGGAGGTCGTCCGCGGCCTCATGAACGTGTTTTTCCAGGCTGGCGGCCAGATGTTCCAGGGCAACGTCACCGACGTGGAGAAACTCAAACAAGCGCAAAAAGAACCGGAGGCCCACAGCGGCCTGACCGTCCGGGTCGGCGGCTATTCCGGCACCTTCGTCAAGCTAACCCGCCCCATCCAGGACGAGGTGATAAACCGCCACCGCCACAACGGCTGAACCACGTTTTTTTCAGGCGCGGCGGCGATAATCGCTTTGATATTCCTCAAGAGTGTGTATATTAGCACTTTGCTTTGATTTTATCCCTTAATCTGGAGAGAAATAAGATGGCAGCAAGAAAGCTTTTTATCGCCGGCAACTGGAAGATGAACAAAACCGCCACCGAGGCGGCCAAGACCTTGACTGAGCTCAAGGCCAAAGTGGCGCCGTTCACGGACAAGATCACCGTCGCCGTCTGCCCGGCCTTCACCGCCCTCGACCGCTCCGGCGCCGTCCTGAAGGGGTCCGGGGTCGCCCTGGGCGCCCAAGACATCTCCGTCCAGGCCTCCGGAGCCTACACCGGCGAGATCGCCGCCGACATGCTGCTCGACTTGGGAGTCAAATACGTCATCGTCGGGCACAGCGAGCGCCGCCAGTACCACGGCGAGACCGACGAGCTGGTCAGCAAGAAGGCCAAGACCGCCCTGAACGCCGGGCTGCTGCCGATAGTCTGCATCGGCGAGACGCTCGCCGAGCGCGAGGCTGGCAAGATGGAATCCGTCATCAGCGCCCAGACCAAGGGCAGCCTCGCGGGGCTGACCAACGAGGAGATGCTCAAGACGACCATCGCCTACGAGCCGGTCTGGGCGATCGGCACCGGCAAGACCGCCTCCCCGGCGCAGGCCCAAGAGGTCCACGCCTTGATCCGCTCCCTTGTCGCCAAGGCCTTCGGCGCCCAAGTGGCCGAGCAAGTCATCATCCAGTACGGCGGCTCGGTCAAGGACTCCAACGCCAAAGAGCTCATGTCCCAGCAGGACATCGACGGCGCGTTGGTCGGCGGGGCCAGCCTCAAGGCCGAAGACTTCGCCAAACTGATCGCCAACGCCCTCTGACATCAACAAGGGAGAAAGCCCCTCAACAATGAACATCGCAATCATTCTGTTAACGATCGCCGACGTCTTCATCGCGATGCTGCTCATCGCGTTGATCCTGGTGCAACAGTCCAAAAGCTCCGGGCTTGGCACCACCTTCGGCGGCGGTGGTTCCGACTCGCTGTTCGGCGCCCACGCCGGCTCGCACCTCTCCAAGCTCACCGTCGTGTTCTCCTTGGTCTTCCTGGTGATCACCTTGAGCTTGGCGGTGTTGACCGCCCATCGCCCTGGCGAGACCAGCGCAGTCGAGGCCACGGTGAAGCCGCTCAAGGCCAACAGCACCCCCGAGCGGGAAGGCATCGCCTTGCCCCAAACCAAGAAAGGCGACACCTCCGCGTCCCTCCCGGTCAAACCCGGAAAAAGGGACAGCGAGTAGGCCGCCCGGCTTATCGTACGGATATTTGGCCATCGGCGGCGCCGATGGCCTTTTTTTTGTCGGGGGACGGAGCTTCGCCCTGGAGCTCACCGCCGGGATGTGACGCCCGTCGAGGCGCGCGCCATCCAGGAGTCGCCACGCGCCCCAACGATCCGCGTCGACCAAGGCGGCTGTGGCCCTGTCGGGCTTCCCATATTCCCATCGCCATCGGGGCCTATTGACGGGCATCCCGTCCATCGCACACCTGACACGCTCTACCGCTTGCCGGAGACGTCTCCTTCAAGCCGTGGCGACGGGACGCCGGAACTTCATGCACCACGCAAAGAAACGCAGCATCCCCACGGCGGCGAAGACATCAAGGAGCAACAAGGCGGGAAGCTGGTAGCGCGGCATGGAAATCGGGCCGGGCATGAAAAGGTAGTACTCGAAAAAGGCGAGGAACACAAATAGCATGAACCATTGGCCCCGCAGCAGATAAGCGAGCGTCTGGGCGGCGCCGAAAAGGTATCCCAGGGCGACGATGAGCAGCAGCGGGGCGAGGGCCAACAACACCCACTGCTTGCCGTCGAAATAATGGTTGACGGCGGCGAGCAATCCATGACGGTTGAGCACGTCGAAGGTGCCCCGCCCGCCACGGGTGATCTTGAGGTCCTCCAGGAAGCTCGGGGCGTCCGGAAGCAGGATCGAAGGCCGGATCGTCAACGTGGCGTAGGCGAAGGGATGGCGCTTCACTAGAGCGAAGAGCCGGACAGCCTTATAGTCGGTGCGGCTTGCCTCGGTCTGGTAGAGGGCCGGGGCGCGGGCGAACTCATTATCGACTTCGCGCATCAATTTCTGGCGCTCGAGCTCCGGAGAGCTGTGGTTGACCTTGCCGAGCAACACCGCCCCGTTGTGGAAGAGCAACTCGCCGCCGATGGCGTCGAGCCGCCACCCCGCCCCGATCACATGATTACGCAAGAGCCAAGGGGATAGCACCGCGGCGAAGACCAGGGCGCAGCCAGCGCAGGCGATCAATTTCCGGCGCCAAGTCACGGCGTCAAGAATGAAGACCAGGAAGAGGCAGGGAAAAATCCAGAGTTGATTGATGGGACGCACCAACGTGGCCAAGGCGGCGATGGCCACGGAGATGAAGAGATAGAAGAAAATCCGCTTGCGGTGGAAACGGAGGAAGAAGTAGAGCTGGAAGGCGACCAGGAAGACAAAAAGGGTGTCGGAAAGGAACAAGGGGCTAATGGCGATGGCGGTGATATTGAAACCGAACAACATTGCGGCCACAAGGCCGGCCTTCCAACCGGCCATGAGCTTGGCGGCGTGGAAGACCGGGATACAGACCAACGCGCCCAGCAAACAGGAAAACAGGACGCAGAAACGCAAACTGCCGCCGCTGACGGCCAGGAGCGCGGCCAAATAGGCCGGATAGCCAGGGACGCGCAAAACCGCCGGACGGGGGTCGCCGGGCGCCTGGTTGTAGCGTCCGTCCTGCAACAAGGCTCTAGCCGGCTCGACGTAGGTGGGCGAGTCGGGGCGGAAAAAGGTCTTCTCGGGGTCGGGCATCCCGGGCAGGGCGACCAGCAACCTCGCGAGGAACGCGGCGGCCACCACGAGCAAGAGGCAAAGCCGCTCCTTGCGCAAGCCCAGCAACGCGGGACGCTCGCGGTCCCAGGACTGCAGCTTGGCGCGCTCGGCGGCGATGGAACGAAAACGCCAAAGCGTCGACTGCCAGAGGGCCGACACCCCGTCTTTCCAGCTTATCTTCTTTCCCTCCTCCACTCCCCGCGGATGGTAGCTGACGGTGACCTCCTTGATCTGGTAGCCGAGGCGCAACAGCTTGGCGGTGATCTCCGGCTCCCATTCGAACTTGTCGCCCTGGAAGAGCAGTTTCCGGATCAACGGGCCGTCGAAAGTCTTGTAGCAAGTCGGCTCGTCGGTGAGGTCGGAGCCGAAAAGCAGGTTTATCCAGTAAGTGACCGCCAGGCCACCGAGGTAGAAACTGGGGGCGGAATGAATACGGTTGCGGTTGGAAAGCTCGCGGGAGCCGTAGACGACCTTGCACTCGCCCTTGAGGATGGGGTCGACGCATTGCTGATAGTCGCGCGGGTCGTACTCCAGATCGGCGTCCTGAATGATGACCACGTCGCCGGTGGAGCGCTCGATGCCAGCCCGGACGGCGGAGCCTTTGCCGCCATTGGGCTTGTCGATGAAGATGGCGTGGTCTTCCAAACCGTTGGCGGCGATCCACGCCCGGATGATTTCGGGGCTGGCGTCGGTGGAGCCGTCGTTGACGACCACGATCTGTTTGGCGCAGGAGAGCGGCGCCGCCAGCACCATGTCGAGCAGTTCCCGGACGGTCTCCTGCTCATTGTAGACCGGGATGATGACAGAAAGCGTTTTCGGTTCCATGCGGACTTCCCTAGCGAGTTTCCCAAGCGGCTAGACTTTAGCCCGCGGCCAGCTCAAAAGCAAGCCCGCCCGCCGAGCGCGGAAGCCGTTTTTTCGCTATGGGAGGATCGGTGTCTTGTGACCGTTCTCGTCGAGCCGCACCAGCGTGACGCTAATGTGGAAGACCTCGCGGGTGGAAGACTCCCCCTTGGCGGCGACGTCGAAAACCTTGACGCCGTATTGGACGGAGGTCCTGCCCAGCTTGGTCCGCTCCGTCACGAACTTGAGGATGGCGCCCTCGCGGACGCTCTCGCGGAAAACCACGTTGTCCATGGCGATGGTGACAAAACGCATGCCCGGGAACTCGAGGTTGACCGCGATCCAGGCGATCTCGTCGATCCATTGGAGCATGTTGCCCCCGAAAAGATAGCCGAAGTGGTTCAGGTGCTCCGGCATCACCAACTTGTAATTGTCCATCTCAACAGTGGAAATCCATGCATCCTGAAGCGACGACCATGGCAGCGCACGCGGCCAACAACACTAAGAGCTTACGCATAACAACCTCCCTGAAAAGCTACGACGACCTAGTTTCCCCGCAACTGGCAACCCCGCCACGGCGCGGTCGCGCGTCCCCATACTCATACCCCCGGTTGGACGGCAAAACAAGAGCCGCCATACAGTTAATCGCCCCTGCCGTCCGTCCAAATAAAAAGCCGGGCGCGGGGACTTGCCCCGCGCCCGGCGCCTTGACATGCGAACCCGCCGCCCCGACTACCTGACGGCGTTGGCGGACATCTCTATCGACTCCCAATAGAACAGGAAGGGAATCGGCAAGGGGATCATAGTGCTGGACACCTCAGATGTCATGTCGACCGCGCGGGTGGCCCCGATTTCCTGGCACCTCGCAGTGAGGAACCGGGTGACATGCCGCAGCTTGACGGTATCCTTGTTGAAAGACGTGGAGCCTGGCTTGTCAATGGTTCCGCTGAAGATCGGCACGCTCAACAGGTAGAGGCCTGAGTTCTTGACGTTGACGTGGGCGATGTCCTGACTGACCCCGGTGGTAAGCTTCATTCCGTTCATATCCTTCGTGCCAGCGGTGCGCACGCTAGAACACCCCACCGAAGCAACCATGGCGGCGCAGGCGGCCACAACAACAACAATTTTACTCATCCTTTCCGTCTCCTTTTGTAAGCTTAATCCGGTTGCATTGCCGCACGCCAAGGGCCAAATCACATTGGGCCCGACTGGACACAACATCCGAATACCACATGATTATATACCCGCAGAACAGCAAAACAAGGGGGATAAAAGCGGGACATAAATCTTTTCGCCTCCTAATGCGCTCCAGACAACGAAGCTTCAATGACGACGAGCAAAAAAATGAATATCAATTTAATTAGTTCTTGACATAGCTTTAACATTATGCCATATTGACCACCGTAGTGGGTTTATACGTCTAAGCAACCAAACAGCAAGGAGAAAGAAAAATGAGAGAGAGCGTCAAGAGAACACTCGTCCTGACCGCCACCGCCGCCGCCGCCATCATCGTCAGCGGTTGCTCTTCGACCAATGCCAGCAAGTTGTCTGGACCGACCCTCGCCGAGTCGAAGGTCATAGTCACCACCCCCGATGTTGTCGCTGGCGAGAAGATTAGCGGCGAGGCCAACATGACTAGCATCCTGGGCGGACTGATCAAGACGGGCGACACGAAATATGCTGACGGCGTCTACTATTCTACCGACCTCAAGGCTCAAGAGGGTGGCTTTTTCTCGGATGTTTCCGCCCTCTTCAAGTCCTCCGATGTCGAGAAAAGCAAAGCTGCGGCTGCCTACGACGCCTGCAACAAGTCAGGTTCGGACATGATCCTGACCCCGTTCTATGTGGTCGACCAAAAAGACTATGTGTTTTTCAATAAGACCCATGCTGAAGTTTTCGGCTATAAAGGCACCATCAAGGGTGTGAAGGACGTCGAATACAAAAACTACAAAGAGCTGACCATCCTCAATCCCTCGAAGTAAGTCAAGTTCTGCTAGACAACAAAACGCTCTTCTGAAACAATCAGAAGGGCGTTTTCATTTGCCAAGGATCATGCCATGCAACCTATCCCTTTTTTCGCAGTCCCGCTGGTCATGTTGGCCATGCTGTTTTGTCCAAGCTGCGCAGACATCACCGAGATTTACCACGAGTCCAACGCCTCTGCGTTCTACCTGCAAGGCAACTTCGACAAGATGCCCCCAGCCATCGAACAGGCTGCGAAACAGCTGGGATTGTCCCTCAACCAAACCGACAAGAGCACGGACGGCGGCTGTTTCCAAGGCGACACCGTGCGGATCAGCTACAAGAAGGAATATGGCGACAACATCAAGTTGTACATCAAATTCAACACCGCCGGCAACATCGAGCAGGAAAAGAAAATATACTACATGATCAAAACCTGTTTTGAGGCGGGCGTATAAAAATGCGGAGAAGTTTTTCCACTCTCGTCACGGTGTTGATGGTAATCGTTTTCACGGTTGGCTGCAGCACGCCTGTTACCTTCAACTCAAATGACCCGGGGGCGGTTGTGTATGTCAACGGCGCCCCCCTGGGCAAAACGCCCTGCACCATCAGCTTGAGCAATGCCGTTTGGGAATCGTACAGTATCCGGATTACCAAGGACGGCTATCAAGACATCGTGCAGTCAGATCTGAGAAGAGAAGTAAAGGTTGTGCCCATCTGCTTTTGCTGGCTGTTCCTCGTGCCGCTTCTTTGGGATTATGGTCCAATGAGCTACCAGAACTATCAACTGGTGCCGACCGCTAAATGACCAAGAAGGCTGGCCGCCGCATGCGGCGGCCAGCCAACGTTTAACGGCGCACGACGCTGAAACTCAATATTTCGAGATGACCGCCAGCAGTTCGAGGGCGGTGTCGCCGACGGACTTGATGGCATGGCCGGCGCCGCCGCCGGTGAGGATGGTGTCGCCGGGGTTCAACAAAGAGACCTTCCCGTCGTCGTCGGCCTCAGCCCGCCCCTTGACCACGTAGAAAACCTCCTCCTCGTTGTCGTGGCGATGGAAACCGATGGAGGAGCCCGGCTCAAGGACGAGCTTGGCGAAGAGACGATTGTTGGCCTTCATCTCGTCCCCGGGCGTCCAGAGGTGCTCGATCCTCACCGCGCCTTCGCCGCCGCGCATTTTCTCCTTGATTTCAACTTGATACTGCCCGTCACGTTTGATCATGTGGTGACCCTCCCTTGCTAGATATTGTGATAAATCAAAGGCTGCCGCTGAAAAAAGCCCGCCGGATGGCGGCGTGGACGTCTTGCGGAACCCTGCCGCCCGCCACCATGCGATCCCAGCAAGCTTGGAGCGCGTCCCGGAGCTCGGCGACACCGCAACGGCGCGCCGGGGTTTTGACCAACATGCCGTCGACCAGATCGGACAACTCCTTGGAGACGCCGGAACGGATGGAGACCAGCGAGGGCGGCACCTCGGTGAGGTGTTTGTGGAAAATGGTCATGTGGTTGTCGCCGGAGAAAGGCAATACTCCGGTCAAGGCGTAATAGAACGTCACGCCCAACGAGTAGATGTCGGTCTTGATGTCCAAGAACTTGACGCCCTTGATATACTCCGGGGAGACGAACTGGGGAGTGCCATACATCTGATCTTTGAGCGTGAGCGTCTTCTGTCCGGACTCCTTGGCCAAGCCGAAGTCGATCAGCACCGGGACGCCGGCGTCGGACACGACGATGTTGTCCGGCTTGATGTCGCGATGGACCATGCAATTCTCCTCAAGCTGGGCGAACGCCCCAACCAGCTCCAGACCGATGGCGACCACCATAGTCTCGTCCAGGGGAGACTCGTTGACGAGGCTGCTAAGCGAGCGGCCGGCGATGAACTCCGAGGCGTAGTAGTAGGTGTCGGCCTCGCTCTTGTAGTCGACGACCTTGACGATGTTCGGATGGTTCAGCTTGGACAACGCGCCGATCTCACGCAGGAAGCGGGGGACGAAACTGTCGTCACCGCCTTTGCGGCAGAGGATCTTCAGGGCGACGTTGGCGGGCGGGTCGTCCTTGTTGTCCTTGGCGAGGTAGACCGCGGTCTCGTCGCTGCGCCCAAGGGAGTTGAGGATGAGGAAACGGCCGTCGTAAAGGCAGTTGGGGGCCATAGCGGGACGGTTGAGGCTCATGAGACGCCGGAGGAGGATGTCCACCTTGCTGGTGAGCTCGTTCTTACGCACCGGCTTGAGTATGTACTCGTCGGCGCCGCAGTCGAAGCCCTTGATGATGTCCTGCTCCTCATCCTGGGAGGAGACCATCAGCACCGGCAAACTGTGGTGCGCGGGGTTTTTCCTGAGCTCGCGGCAGGTGTCGAGGCCGGAAAGCCCCGGCAACAGGATGTCCAATATGACCATGTCCGGCTTGAAGCCGTCCAGCGAGGCGAGCAGGGACTCGCCCGTCTCGACGCACAAGACCAGATGCTCGCGGTTCTCCAAAACCTTCCGGTATAGAGCGGCGGTGCTCGCGTCGTCCTCAGCGATCAAAATCCTGGCCATGATGTCAAAACCATCCCACTTGGTTGTAACGCTATCTTCATAAAATGGCGCCTCCGGCGCGGAATTCCAGGCGGCCGCGTCAATTTCCCGGGATAATTACGGGGACGGCGACGCGCAAGTTGCGCCGCTGCCACCTGACGATGAACGGCAGCTCCGCCAGGAAGACCGCCCAGCCGCACAGCAGCGAGCCATGGAAGCCGACGAGGGGCTCGGTCAACCGACAGGCGGCGAAGAGGCTCAGCAACGCGAGCATCGCCAGCGGCATTTGTTTGCAGATGGACCAGAGGCATTTCCTGGACTCGTAGCTGGCGACCACCCCGACCATGGGAAAGACCGTCATGAACCCTTGCAAGTTCTTCTTCATCAACACCAAGGCGACCACCACGGCGATAATGGCCGGCAGCTTGACGTAGAACGGCAAACTGGTCTTGTGGCCGGGGTCGGTTTTCCGCGGCAGCGACAAATGCAGGACCAGCCCCACGAAAAACACCAAACATGCCACCGACCAGAACGCCTCCCCGCCCCGCGGCAGGACGCGCGCCAAGCCCGTGCCCAGCAGGCAATACCCCGCCGCCGCCAACAATATCGACAGGATGACGTTGGCCCCCAAGCGGGCGTGAAGGAGATAGACCAGGAAAAAGTAGCCCAGCAGGAGCAGCAACCCGCCGACATGGGTCACGTTGACCGGCGCGCCCACGGAGAGGCACGCCAAAGTCGACGGGATGGGCAAGGTGACCATCATCGCCTTGACCCGCGGCGATTGGCTGTAGGCAGTCACCGCGGCCATCGCCGAGACCGCCACCACCAACGCGACGTCCCAAAGCCCGAAGCCGCTCACAGCCGCGACGGGCTCATTCCCCGATCATCTTGTCCTCGATGATGCCCTTGGCGACGTTGAACGGGGCGTAGCAGGGCACGCTGCCGTAAACCGGGGCGTTGACGTTAGAGCCCACGGGGTAGGCCGTGCCGTACCAGGCGGCGCCAGGCTGAAGCCGCACGCCCATCAAGCAGATACGGCCCATGTCGTCGCCATTGCCTTCCCCAAGATTGGTCCTGGCATAACCGATCAACCCGCAGGGGTCGGCGGCGTCGACGTGGAGGATCAACGCCACGCCCTTGCCTTCCAACGCCGTGCTGGCCTCCTCGTCGATTTGGTTGAGCAACGCCTCCCGCCGGGCGTCCCTGGCCGCTTCCTTGGCCTGCGCGGCGGCGACCCGCTTCATGACCGCCTGGGCTTTCTTGTCGGCGGCCACGGCCTGGGCGCGGGTATAGCCGAACCGTTTCAAGGTGGCGTCGTCCATCTTGTCGTACTTGATCCCGACGATGTCGGTGACGCCCCCCGGAGTGGTGGTCTGAATGTCGATCTGCACTGGAGTGCAGTCGATGACATTGCCCTTGTAGACTTTGCCGTCGACGGTCTTGATGGTCAAGGTCTGTCCCAAGCCCTGGTACTCGGCGGACAGCGTGGGATTGTAACCGTACTGCTGCTGGACGGCGGGGGGCAAGTTCTTAAACGGCAGGAACACCACGCCGTCTTTCTTGGTCTTGACGCCAATGCCGTCCGCGGCGATGGACCAAACCACCACGTTGGAGTAAACTTTGCCGTCCACCGTCTTGATATCCATGGCGCCGAGCCCCAGCCCAGCCACCAAGAAAGCCCCCAAAGCCACGCTCGCAATCAAAGTCTTGCCCATCGCCTTTGCCTCCGTCTTCCAAAGTTATAATGTTCATCCGCAGAGTAAATTAGCCCGCTGTGGCGAAAAAACAATCTTCCGACGCCACGCCACGTAAGTATTCAGACGCCATCCCCGCCGCATTCCCTACAGCGAAGGGGAGAAACGCCGAAAACGCCCTTGAAACGCCGGCTGAAATGGAACGGGTCGTCGTAGCCGACCATGCTGGCGATCTGTCCCACCCCCAAGGAGGTGGTCAGCAATAGCCAGCGGGCCTCGCGGCAGCGCGCCTGAATCAGGTAGTCACCTGGGCTGACGCCGACGCCAGCCTTGAACAACTGGTGCAGCCCCGCCCGCGACAAGCGCGCGGTCCGAGCCATCCTGGCAATGTCCCAACGCTCCCGCGGACTGGCGGCCAACTCCGCCAACAACGGCTCCAAGCGCCGCCGGGCCGCCAACGTCGCCTGTCCTCCTTGCCGTGGCCGCGCCCGTCGCAAGATCAGCTCCAGCATCCGGGAGCCCAGCGCCCGCCGCTCCACCACCGCCCGCAGCCCCGCCGCGCCAAGCAACCGGATGAGCTGGCGGTTGATCTCCCCGAGCTCGGCCGCCTCCTCCCCGGCGAAAACGTCCAGAGGCTCGAAAAGCTCCAGCAGCTCCACCGAGCCCATGATGGTGAAATCCACGTGCGTCCAGACGAAGCGCGCCCCGCCGGGCGACAGTATCCGGGGATGGTAGAGCACGTTGGGGATGTTGACCGCCGCCGTCCCAGCCGTCATCCGCCGTACGCCGCCGTCGCGGTGGCTCGACTCGGAAGCGCCGCGCTCCAGGAAGGAGACCACCACGTGCGGCCAGCTCGGCCAGTAGTCCTCATGATAACTGTCCACGTCCCGCACGTCGCCGGCATGGCAACAAAACTGTAAAGTTTCGTCCACCAGCCGCGCCAAATGGCCGCCATCCTCGAAAAATAGATTATCGTCCATGCTTTCCACCTAAAAACACATTTACAGCGCCAGCAAATCATTATATCTTAATCTATGTTGAAAGACAATGGAGAGAAACAATGTTCGAGATGGAAGATTACAACGGCAATGACGTTCCAGGCAAAGGGCACCGCAACCGTCTGCCCGCCGGACGTGCCAGTTTCACCCTCGATGGACGATTAGCCCTCCGGCAATTGATCGAAACCCGCATTTACTGCTTGTTCCAGTCTTGCTTTTTTGGGAAAGAGAGATATAATCAATATTAATATCGGTTTTAATTGATTGAAGCAATAACAGTGCGTTTAGCTGCTTGGGCGTCGTCTGGAAGCGAGAGTGAAGGCATCGAGCAACGCCAGCGCAAGACGTAACAACGAGGGGTCAGGCATGTCGCATAATCTTCCCTGTTCCAGCCCTGCCGACGGAATCCACATTCAAGCATGGCGGCTGTCCGCCGGACGTACCGCTTTCACCCTTATCGAAATGCTGATGGTGGTCGCCATCATCGCCATTCTCGCGGCACTGCTTCTGCCAGCCCTGAGAATGGCCAAGGAGACGGCCTTGTCGATCCAGTGCCTCTCCAACATGCGGCAATCGCATCAGGCGGTCTTCAGCTATATCCTGGATTACAACGGCAAAATCATCGTCTGCGATACTACAACCTGGAAATACTGGGGCTCCTATCTCCTTGACGATGGGGTGGTCAAGCCGGGGAATAAAACGCTCTCCTGCCCCAAGTCGCAGCCCCCGGCCACCACTAACCCCATCGACCTAATACGCGTCTACTCCTATGGCTGGAACAGGTCGGCGATGCAGAACGGCGTTGTCCCCAACGGCGTCGTCGCGCAATTTGGAGCCACCGTCAACGACCAATATTTCAACATTCCAGCCATAACGAGCCCAAGCGGCTTCGTCCTCCTGGGGGAGACCAAGACCTCCTCCACGATCGGGGCGAACACCTGCAACTTCTGGGCGGTGAACGCTTGGTACAGCGGCAAACTTTGGACATCCCACAAGAAAAACCTCGTCAACGCCATCTACGCCGACGGCCACGCCAGGAGCGAAAGCTGCGACACCTTGAGACAGGCTATGTCCAACATTCTCACGTTCGCCTACGCTTCTGACGCAACTTGGTGACGAACACTATGCCAACAGAGTTTCCCATAATCGTAAATCCAACCAGAAAAGGAGCTTAGAAAATGCGGGCGATCATTCTCAAAGGCCAGGCGGGCATGTTCGGTACGGGCGTGCGAACAGGAATGCCACGGGTCTGTCTCATTGCTTTGGCGCTATGCGCATGCATCGGGTTGCAAGCGGCGAGCGATCCCATTAACGCGGGGCCGTTGACGCTTGAAGGCGTCCAGGTCAGCTCCAGCCAACCGACCATAGCTGACACCCTCGTCGTTAATGGGACGATCAAAGGCTTCCGAAACATGCGATCGGACTGGTTCACCATCCTCGTGGTGAGGGGCGATGAGTTCAGGGATGACGGCAAAAGCGCCGAATATGTTGCGCGGGACGCCGTCAGGTGGAATTTCTTTGCGGGAAAAGCCGGGGAGTCTGCCCCGTTCAAATGCAGCGTTGACATTTCGGGGCTTGAGGAGAAGGATTACACTGCCATCCTCTACGCGCAGATCAAGACGCCCGGAAAAGACGTCGAGGAGCTGCGGGTGAGATTGCTGGATTTCAAGATCGACAACAGCAAGCTGTATGCCGCCGCCCCCCTCCCTGCGCCATGGGCGGACGACCCTGCCCGGCTCCGCCCGCTCGGAATCGAATTGCCGCTGGACGGACATAAAACGGAATTCATGCCGATCCGGGGCGACAAGGTCTTCATCCAAGACCTGACCAAACTGCCAGGTTCAAACTTGGTGTGTCAGGTGAGAAACGATTCAAAAGGCCAGTGGACCTGCGCCTTCGAGGCACTCATCACCGACGCCTATTTGCGGGGCGACAAGGTCTCCCGCCTCTTCACATTGGAGGCAGGCGAGGCCAGGCTGGTCAGTATACCGCTGTCCCCAAGGCTGGCGGAGCTCTGCGCCGAGAGCAAACGCGGCTCCGGCCGCGGCGAAGCGAGGGCGCTCGTGAAATTCATCTCTGGCGGGGACATTGTCGCCACCGAGAACGTCGTCATCAAGTTCAGAACCCCCATCCAGCCCAAACAGGCGAGCCGGCGGAGCGTCCCGGAAGAGCGGCGCGACGACGCCGTATGGGGCAAGCTGAAGCTCATCGACGCCGTCGATTGCGCCGAAGCCCGGCCCGACCTGGAGGGAGCCAAGTTCATCGGGGCGAAGTACACCTCCGAGCCGATCGGCTATTACGGGCGGGACAGCTTGAACTTCGATTGGCAGCTCACATACCTCGACAAGTCTCACGACAACGGCTTCAGCTCCATCGCCACCATCTTCGGGCGCAAATGCAGGACGACCAGCAACTGGGGCTGGTTCGCCTACCTGCTCGGGCAGGGCAAGGCCGCGAAGGGCGGACGCTACCTGGTCGAGCTGGACTACCCCGAGGATCTGCCGCGCACCTTCTGCATCCTCAACAACAGGGCCGAGAGCCCCAGCTTCCACACGGGCACGGCCCTGGGCGACCCCTACACCAGGCAGCGCTTCACCGGCTTCTCCGACATGCCGCTCAACGGCAAGTTCAACACCTGGCGCGGAGCCGTCGACGGAGCCGACGACAAGATCAAATTCTCGGTGCACTCCATGGGCGACATCGCCGACCCGGGCTCGGCGGGCATCGCGGTGTCGGCCATCCGGCTCTACCAGATCGAAGCCCCCGCCCCCTATCCGACTCTCTCGTTCCCGCCCGCCCCGCTCCCCAAACGCTCCATCATCTGGTTGCAGGAGGATGTCGAGCCCTCCACGGCGCAGACGCTCAAAGACTTGAAATCCTATGGTTTCACGGGCGTCGCCCCGATCTACCTGCTTTACTGCGGCAAAGGCACGGGCGGCGCCAACATGGGCAGGGTTTTCTGGAACAGCAAACTGTTCGCCCCCGACCGGTTCAACACCAGGGGAAACACCATCGACGAGTCCGTCGCCGCCGCCACCAAGCTCGGCCTCGACATATATCCGACCTTTGAGTTCGGCGGCACCTCGCTCCTGCCGGAGGAGGCCTACGCCGTCGAGAAGGACGGGACGAAGGCCAAGTACTACTGGGGCACGACGACGAACGCCAAGGGGGAGAGAGTCGTCTACCGCGTCGACGGCTGGAATTGCGTCGACATCGCCCACCCCGCCGTCGCGGAGGACTTCAACCGCATCCTCGACGAGCTCGCCCCGTCGTTCAAGGCCAACCCCGCCATCAAGGGCGTCGAGCTCACCCACCGCTTCAACTGCTGGCAGATCAGCTGGAGCGAGTTCGAGATGGCCCGTTTCGCCAAGGAGACGGGCGTCGCCGTCCCCAAACTCCCGCAGGCGGAGAAGGCGAAATGGATCGCTGAGAACGCCCTCGACAAATACTGGGGCTTCTTCTACGCCAAGAAGCGCGAGAACATGCTCGCGATCCGCGACAAGCTCCAGTCGATCCGCCCCGACCTCGTCCTGCACGTCCTGAACTACGTGGCCGACGACCATCTGCCCTTCGGCTCGATCCTCAGCGTCTGGGCGAACAGCGCCAAAGGCGCCGACGAGTTCATCGACACCCGCAGGCTGGACAAGCCCTGCCTCCCCAACTTCAACGACCACATCCTCAGCATCCCGGGAAAAGATGTGCGGCTCGACATGCGGAAACTCCTGGAGGACTACCGCCGCCTCGACCAAGACCAGCCCGGCATCCACCCGCCCCTCTACAGGCAGGACAAAGGGATCGTCGTCTGGGGGCCGATGCACTACGAGTTCACCGCCAACAGCCCGACTTTCCTGGAGTTCTTCCGCACCGGCCAGGGACTGGGCATCTACAACAACATCATCTACAACGAGGACTGCCACGAGAACCTGCCGAACGCCTACTGTCCGGGCCTCGAAGGGACGGAGCACGCCGGGAAGTTCTCGATGATGGAGGAGGTGATGGCCATGGCCGCCGCCGACCCGACCACCCTCGGCGTCAGGATACAGTCCGTCTGCCGGGGCTTCCCTGAGCAGGGCGTCGCCTTCGCCAAAGCCTACTTGGCGCTGCCCGCCATCCCCTCGGTGGTCGTCGAGTCCGGCTTGAAGGACAAGGATGTGGTAATTCGTAAGATTGCCACGGAGAACGGGGTGTACTTCGCAGTTATAAACCGCGGCTTCGCTTTGGCTGGCAAGGAGTTGGCGCTTAGTTGCTTCCCGCGGGACGGCAAAATGGTAGACCTTGTTTCGGGCGAGGAGTTGGACAATGCCAGCGGAAGCGTCAGGATCAAGCTGGAGCCCATGAGCATGAGGACGTTTGTGGTCAAGAAGGCCGACTAGCAGCCTGTCGGACTGAGATTTTTATGAAACAAAAACAGAGATATGGCTCGACTGAAATGATTCACCGTGGCGAAATAAGGCGCAACAACGTATCGCAATTACGGTTTCATGGCTTGCGTGCAATAGCCAGCCATTTGGTAGCCGTTGATATTTTCCTAATCCGACAGGCTCCTAGGAACGCCCTCATGAGCAGGCCACGTAAAAATTACAGCGAAGGACATGCCGCAGCGAGACTGCGGCATGGTTTCACCCTCGCCGAGCTGCTCATCGTGATTGCGGTCATCGCGATCCTCATGTCGCTGCTCCTACCCAGCCTTAGGACGGCGAAGGAGACGGCCTACTCGATCCAGTGTGTTTCCAACCTCAGGCAGTCGATGCAGTGCGTCCTGTCCTACGCACAGGACTACAACGGAAAAATGCTCGTCTTCGACACCTCCGGCTGGACAGGCTGGGGGACGTTCCTGTATCGAGCGGGCTATGTCAACTTGGGCAACCGCACGCTTGCCTGCCCGAAATCACAACCAGCCCCCACGGTGGGCGAATACGACCGGCTGCGCTCCTACTGCTACTCGTGGAACCGGAGCGCATACATGAACAACGCGATCGTCCCGGGAGTCATGTTCCAATGGGGGGCGACGGCGAACGACCAGTCTTGCCTCATCCCAGCCATCCCCAATCCCAGCGGTTTCGTCCTGTTCCAAGAGGCGAAAACCAGTTTGCCGGTAGGGGCATGCTCCTCGCACTTCTGGGCGGGCGCCCCCGGATTCTATAGTGCCAGGGGGTGGACGACGCACCGGAAAGACAGCGCCGTCAACACCGCCTATGCCGACGGCCACGTCAAAAGCGCGACCTGCAGCGAGCTGAGATCCGAGATCAGGAGCACCCTCTACTTCGCCTACTACCCGGAAATGACGTGGTAGGCGCAAGAAAATGAATCTTCAACAAAATGAGAAAGCTTGTAGCTTTCGGCGCGATTTCAATGGCAACCACATTTTCAACGGAGATGAATCTATGGCGCAAGACTCACGCGGCACATTCAAGACGACTCCGGGCAGCAGGACGTTGATGTTCCTCACGGGGCGGGTCGAGCACGGCAAAGTTGAACTTAGCTTCCTCAAGTCCGTCGCCGCCGCCAAGGCCAATCTGCAGGACGCCACGTTCTCCAGCATATGCATCTACCGCATGGCGCTGCCTGGCTTTGCCTTCGATTTCGACTACAACGAATATTTCACGGGCTTGGACCACAAAAATGCCCAGAAGATATTCGAGGGGGAGATTAAGCCTGTGTCCGAAAGGGAGTTCCGCTACACCGACAGCGACGTGAAGCTGGGTATGACCTATGTCTACTGGGTGGCGACGGGCGATCTAAACCCAATCGGCCCACTTCCGGCCAAAGTGAGGGACACGGAAGTCTGGTGGCCCGCGAAAACGATTGACACAAGGCTCTCCGGCATCGCCGCAAAGCATCCCGGACTCACGGAAGTCGAGGTTGTCGGGCGCAGCTCCAGAAACACGCCGCTGAAAGCCATCAGGGTGGGCCGCGGCAAGCGATGCGTCGCGCTCGTCGGAGCCGTCCATGCGGGCGAGTCCGGGCCGGAGTTGATCATCCCCGCAATCGAGAGGCTGATTGAAGACGACGACGCGCTTTTGGACGAAGTCTCCGTCGTGGCCATGCCATGCCTGAACGCCGACGAGCGCGAGGCGCTTGTCACCGGCGGGACGCCATGGTACCTCCGCCGCAACCACAACGGCGTGGACCTCAACCGCAACTTCCCTGTAGATTGGGACATAGCCGACTACTCATACGGTCTTGACAGTTCAAACCCCACCGCCGCCACCTACAGGGGGCCGTTCCCCGGAAGCGAGGCCGAAACCCAGGCGGCCATCGCCTGGTTGAAGCGGAAACAACCGCTCGCACTTTTCTCTTTCCATTGTCTCGCGAGCATTTGCGGCGAACAGTTTCTCGGCGGGCAAACGCCAGCGGGCGCGGACCAGGCAAAGTTCCGTCTGCCCGCCGAGCTCTACCTCAAAGGAATGAACCCCGCCGCTCCGCCCGGGGAATCGGTGCGGCTGGGGGCGACAACCCAAGGCTCGCTGCCGACTTGGTGCGCCAAGGAGCTCTCAATCCCGGCGTTCGACATCGAGATCTCGTTTGACCGGAAAAAAACAGCCATCGAGAAGTGCCGCGTCGACAAGACCGACCCGGCGTTGCTCGCGGAATACCAGGAGAAGCATTACAACGGCATCCGCAACCTGCTTAAAAGCGTCGCCACGGTGAAACGATGAGAACAATTTGGAGCGTGGCCCTTTTTTCCGCTTGGCTTGGCATTGCTCCGGCAATACAAGCGGCCGAGACGGGGAAAACCGTTGTCAGCTTCGTCGACGACGACTGCATCAACCAAACCTATTACAACTGGCTGCCCTTGGCGCAGGAGAAGGGGATCAATATATCCCTCGCCGTCTCCCCAACATGGATCATCGGGACGGGCAAGCCGAAGGACCCGACGAAAACCCCGATGACGGAGGCGCAGCTTCAAGAGATGTACGACGCAGGCCATGAATGCTTAAGCCATGGCTGGGACACCAACAACACATTGTCGGCCTCGATGAGCGCCGCGCAGTTCGAGACCGAGCTTAAGCGCTCAAGGGATTGGTTGCTGCTCAAAGGCTACACCAGGAATGGATGCCACAATTGCTGGGTCTATCCGCAAGGGCTCAACGGCAACGCCGCGGAACGGGAACAAATAAAGAAATGGGTTGGCAAGTATTACTCGTGCGGCATCAACGCCTGCGGCGCTTTCTTCGGGAACAAGGCCCCAGACCCGTATGACATCCCCAGATATTACAGCGACAACAAAAGCCTGGGCGAAATGAAAGCGGAGTTTGACGCGGCCAACGCCCGGAAAGGATGGTTGATCGTCCTCTCCCACTCCTACAGGGCGGCGAAAGAGGGCGACGCGGCGTGGAGGCGCAGATATGGCGATTTCATCGACTACGTCAAGGCGTCCGGCGCCGTCGTCCTCCCGTTCGCGGAGGCGAAAGCCGGGATGGAGCGCATACCATGAGCTGATTTCCCGCGGAAAAGGCCGCCCGCCACGCCGCAGCCCTTGCATGTCAACTTCCGGCCTATAATATCCGAGTGCCACGGGGATCTTGGACAAGCGGGAGAGGAGCCCAATGAGACAGAAAATGCTTTTGGTGGCCGCGGCGTTCTTCGGGGCGCTGGCGTTCATCCTGATGTACCAGCAGATCAAGAGAGAGAAGGAGAAGGCGCTGCGCGGCTCCGTCGTGGTGTCGCTGCCGGTGGCCATGGCCTCCGCCGACCCGACCACCCTCGGCGTCAGGATCCAGTCCGTCTGCCGGGGCTTCCCGGAGCAGGGCGTCGCCTTCGCCAAAGCCTACCTGGCGCTGCCCGCCATCCCCTCGGTGGTCGTCGAGTCCGGGCTGAAGGACAAGGATGTGGTGCTCCGCAAGATCGCCACGGACAACGGGACGTACTTCGCGGTCATCAACCGCGGCTTCGCGTTGGCGGGGAAGGACTTGGCGCTTGGCTGCTTCCCGCGGGACGGCAAGATGGTGGACCTCGTTTCGGGCGAGGAGTTGGACAATGTGAGTGGAAGCGTCAGGATCAAGTTGGAGCCCATGAGCCTCCGCGCATTCCTGATCAAATAGACAGTTAATCCATATCTAAAAACCACGGAGGAATCCAATGTTCACGGCAAAAGAGTTCGGGGTCAAGGGCGACGGCCAGGCAAAAGACACCGCAGCCATCCAGAAGGCGATCGACCATTGCGCCGCGCGGGGCGGCGGGACGGTGGCGCTCGAGCCGGGCGTCTATCTCAGTGGCACGTTGTGGCTGCGCAGCAACGTCGAGCTCCACCTGATGGCCGGGGCGAAACTCCAGGGCAGCCAAAGCCAGGATGACTACGAGGAGTTCGCCGCCCCCGGCTTCAAGGGCCAGTTCGCCCCCGAGGGCAGCGCCAAATGCCTGCTCTGCGCCGACCACGCCGATAACATCGCCATCACCGGTCCGGGCGAGATCAACGGCGCCGGGCCGTCCTTCTACGACACCGCCGCCCCCCTCCTCTGGAGCAAGTTCTACTCCAAGCCCCCGCACCCGCGGCCCCGCATGTTGATGCTCCACCAATGCCGCGACGTCAGGATCTCCGACGCCTCGTTCGTCGACTCGCCCTCCTGGACGTTCTGGCTCATCAACTGCCAAAGGGTCAACATCCACCGCGTCAAAGTCCTCGGCGACCAGAAGATGATCAACAACGACGGCATCGACATCGACTCCTGCCGCCAAGTCACCCTCAGCGACAGCTTCATCCAGACCGGCGACGACTGCGTCGTGCTGCGCGCCATCCAAAACATCATCGACGCGCCCGCGGTCTGCGAAGGGGTCGTGGTCAGCAACTGCGTCCTCTCCAGCGCCTGCCAGGCCATCCGCGTCGGCTGCCCCGGCGACAACGTCATCCGCAACTGCGCCTTCAGCAACATCGTCATCCAGGACTCCAACAACGGCATCAACGTCGACAACCCCCGCCGCTATCTGCCCGAGGGCAACCCCGGCTCGCTGGACTTGCAAGACATCGCCTTCTCAAACTTCACCATCGCCTGCGAAGGCCATCCCATCCGCATCCACGTGGAGGACGGCGTCAAGCTGAAACGCCTGAGCGGCTTGAGCTTCTCCAACTTCAGGATAAGGGGCGGGTTGCCCTGCGTGGTCGAGGGGAGCAAGGAAACCATGCTGGAGGACATCAGCTTCAACGCCGTGAGCGTCGAGGCCGCCTGCGAGGACGCGCTGATCGTCCGCCGCTGCCGGAACCTCAAGCTAAACGCCGTGGAGCTGTCCGCCACGCCCGCCTGAGCGGGCCGCGCCGGGGGTTTTCCCCGACAGCTCCTTGAAACGGCGGAAGAAATACTTCTCCGAGCTGAAGCCACAGAGCCTCGCCACCTCGGCGGCGTTGTAGGACGTGCCGCGGAGCAGCTTCTCCGCCAGCTCCAGGCGGCGGCCCGCGATATAAGCGGCGGGCGAGACGCCCAGCCGGATGGCGAAAGCGCGGTACAAGGTCGCCCGGCTCACCTTCAAGATCTCGCCGAGCTCGTTGACGTTCAGCCCCGTCCCCAGCCGCGAGTCCACCACCTCCACGGCGTCGTCCAACAAATCACGCGGCGCCGGGGCTTGCCCGCCGCCGCAGGCCAGCGGCAAGCCGTACAACGTCGCCAAGGCCAGATGGGCGTCATGGACGTCCGCCTTGCCCATGAGCTGGTGCAACCGTCCGAACAGCTCCTCAACCCTGGCGGGGTTGGACGGGACGGCCACCGGCTCGTCCGCCGCGAAGCCCAACGCCCGATTGAAACCCTCGCGCCCCGGCCCGGAAAGATGCAGCCAATAAAACGTCCACGGCTCCGACGGCTCCTCCCAATACTCGATCCCCACACCAGGCCACAACGTGAACATGTCCCCCGGGCCGACCTCCCAAGTCCGCCCCAACGCCTTGACGAAGCCCCGCCCGGACACGACGACGTGCGGACAGAAGTAGTCGGGCAACGCCAAGTAGCGGGATTGCCCGTAACCACTCAACCTGCCAACCATCACCACCCAGGTGGACGCCCCCGCCGGAGCGTCGCCGAAAGGCCATCTATAGGATTCGTTGATATCTTTCATATGAATCAAAAGTATACCGCAAATGAGACATTTTTCAAGGGCGGCGGCCATTGCGGCGAACTGTGTCTGCACATATTATATCCATAACCAAGGAATGCGACCATAAACCAGGAGTGTTTCCATGCAGACCAAGAAAGTGTTGCTGACCGGTGGCTGCGGGCTTGTCGGCCGCACGCTCGTCCCCATGATGCGGAACGAGTACCAAGTCACCCATCTGGAGATGGCCGACCCCGGCGACGGGTTGCCGTTCATCCAGGCCGACCTGCGCGACTCGCAGGCCGTGGCCAAGGCTTGCGAGGGCATGGACGCCGTGCTGCACATCGCCGGGGTGCATGGTGCCGCCTGGAACAAGGCGGGCGACGACGTCAGCTTCGAGGTCAACGTCATCGGCACCAAGAACATACTAGAAGGCGCCGCCAAGGCGGGGGTGAAACGGGTGGTCTTCACCTCCTCGATCTGGGCCACCGGGCATGACAATCTGCCCCGGCCAACGCTCCCCGTCGACGAGACCATCAGCCGCGATCCCGACGAGCTCTACGGCCTGACCAAGATCCTCGGCGAGCAAATGTGCGCCTACGCCGCGGCCAAACACGGGCTCAGCGTCATCGTGTTGCGCCCCGGCGGCATCACCAAGGCCGAGTCCTTCACCCCAGGCAACCTAGGGATGCTCCTCGGCTGCGTCGACGTCCGCGACGTCGCCCAAGCCCAACTCCTGGCCCTCCGCGCCCCCGACGACATGAAGCACGAGGTCTTCACCATCACCGCCGACACCGCCGCGTTCTCGGACCGCGTCGTCGAAATCACCAACAGGCCCAACGCCGAATGGTATAGCGTCGAGAAGGCCAAACGCCTGCTAGACTACCGTCCCCAATACAACTACACCCAAAACTGAGGACTATATCATGAGACTCGCAGGGAAGAAAGCCCTCGTCACCGGCGCCGCCCGCGGCATCGGCCGCGCCATCGCGTTGGCCTTCGCCAAAGAAGGCGCGGACGTGGCCATCACCGCCAGGGACATGGAGTTGCTCCGCCCCCTCGCGGCCGAGATCCAAGCCTTGGGCCGCAAGGCCCATCGCATGGTCTGGGACGTCACCGACACCCCCAGCATCCCCGCCCGCCTGGCCGAGGCCAAGGAAGCCCTCGGCGGCCTCGACATCCTCGTCAACAACGCCGGGGTGGTCGGCCTCCCCAAGGACCACCCGGACCAGTCGCCCGAGGCCGCCTACGACTACGTCATGGACATCAACCTCAAGGCGCTCTACCTCGTCTGCCAGGCCGCCGTCCCGCTGCTGAAGGCGCAAAAGGGCGGCGTCATCATCAACCTCGGCTCCGACGCCGGGCACCGCGGCGCCTCCAATCCCTACTGCATCTCCAAATGGGGCGTGGTCGGCTTCACCAAGGGGCTCTCGCAAAGCGTCGCCAAGGACGGCGTCCGGGTCAACGCCGTCTCCCCCGGGCCGGTCGCCACCCGGATGATGGGCTGCCCCGAAGGCAAGCCCGCCGAATGCGCCTCCCTCCCCCTGGGACGCTACGCCTACCCCGAGGAAGTCGCCTCCGTCGCCGTCTTCCTCGCCTCCGACGACGCCAAGGCCGTACACGGTCAGTCCATCGTCCTCAACACCGCCAACTCCTGAAAGGGCTACCCCATGAAACAGCTACACCAAGAGATGTCCGAATATTACGCAAAACTCTGGCCCGCCTGGCACCAGCGCGACAAGCTGGACGAGGCACAGCAAAAGGAGCTGGACGCCAAGAACTTCGCCGTGTCCCGCGCCGTCTGGGCCCGCATGGACGCCTTCGCCGCCGCCCATCCGGACATCTCGTCGTTCCGGCTGAAGGCCGAGCTGCACGCCACCATCGCCGAGCTGTTCGAGCCGGCCATCTTCCCCCATAGCCCGTTCTACTTCGAGATGGGCACCCGCCCCGCCCCGAACTGGGGAACCAACCATCCCCTCCACGCCGGCACCTGGATGTACAGCGCCCGGCACAACCTCTTCCACCGCGACGAGGCCGCCCTCAAACGCCTCGAACGGCGCCAAGAGCTCTGCATCCATGGCTTCAACGACCATGTCGACACCGACCACCATTCCGTCGGCTACACCAAAGTCCTGCGGATCGGCGTCGAGGGGCTGTTGGAAGAGGTCAAAGCCGCCAAGGCCAAGGCGGACACGGCCAGCGAGGTCGACTTCGTCGCCGCCTGCGAGTCCTCCCTCGACAACGCCCTCAAGATCGCCGCCAAGTTTGGCGCCGCGGCCGCCAAAGCCCTCCCCTACGCCCCCGACGCGCAGTCCGCCAAGTTCCTGCGGATGATCGCCGAGACCGCCCCCGAAATCCCCCGCCGTCCCGCCCGGACCTTCTACGAGGGCCTGGCCTGCATGCTCTTCATGCGCGAGGCAACCGCCAACATGGAGTCCATTGGCGTGTCCATCCTCGGCCACCCCGACCGCGTCCTCTGGGCCCTCTACCAGCGCGACCTCCGCGAAGGCCTCATCACCCGCGAGGAGGCCATCGACCTCGTCGGACGCTGGATGCTCCACACCGACATCAAGTTCGACCTGGAGCACAGCACCTGGCCGGAGACCTCCACCACCCTCACCCTGGGCGGTTGCGACGCCGCCGGACGTCCCGTCTACAACGAAGTCACCGACATCTTCCTGGAGAGCCACCAGCGCCACGGCTTGATCAACCCCAAGCTCAACTGCCGCTTCGGCTCCGCGTCCCCCGACAAGTACCTCAAGGCGGTCGCCGCCGCCAACCTCGCCGGCCACAACAACATCGCCCTCATCAACGACGACTGCCTCATCGAGGCCAACGTCCGGGCGGGCAAAAGCCTTGAGGAATGCCGCCTCTACGGCGCCGGGGGCTGCCAGGAGACCGTCGTCGAGGGCGTCGAGCACTCCGCCGGGGCCTACTACTACTTCAACCTCCCGCAGACTTTCCGCTTCGCCTGGGACAAGTCCGAGGAGAACCGGCGGACCGCCGAGCTGCTCAAGATCGCCCTCCCGGAAGTCCCGGACAACTTCGAGGACTTCTTCGACCGCTCCATGGACACCATCGTCAAGGTGATCCGCGGCGGCGCCGACGACCAGCGCGTCAACGGCGAGGCGTGGCCGGAGGTCAGTCCCGGCCCCTTCTTCTCCTCCACCATCGAGGACTGTCTGGCGAAACGCAAGGACTACACCGCCGGAGGCGCCCGCTACAACCCCGCCGGGATCAGCCTGGTCGGCTTCGGGACGTTGGTGGACTCGCTCTTCGCCGTGAAACGCCTCTGCTACGACGAGCGCCGCATGTCCGCCACCGACTTTCTCAAGCTGTCGTTGGACGGCTGGCCAAACGCCGAGGCGCTGCGCCACCAAGTGATCTCCCTGCCCAAGTACGGCCATGACCTCCCGGAGGTCGACCTCCTGGCCGGGCGCGTCGCTGACCGCCTGCACCAGGGCACGCTCAACCTGAAGAACGAGCGCGGCGGCCCCTTCCAGTTAAGCTTCTTCGTCTACTACGCCTTCGTCGGCATGGGCGCGAGGACCGGCGGCACCCCGGACGGCCGCCTGGCTGGCGAGATGTTCACCCAGGGAGTGTCGCCGGGGCGCATGGTCCCCTGCGAGTCGATCACCGAGGCGGTCAAGAGCATGGCGAAGGTGGATTTCGGCAACTACCCCGGCAACGCCGTGCTAGACGTCCAGCTCCCCGCCGGGCGCCACAACCCGGAGACCTTGGCGGCGCTGCTGCGGACGTTCGCGGCGTTGAAACTGCCCACCATCCAGATCAGCGTGGCCAGCCCCGAGACCTTGAAGGACGCCCAACTCCACCCCGAGAACCACCGCGGCCTGACCGTCCGCATCAGCGGCCTCTCGGCGCGCTTCACCGCCCTGAACAAGCCCGTCCAGGACGAGATCATCGGCCGCTCGTTGATGGTCTAACCCCGCCTTCCCGCGCCCCCGGCACTCCTCCGGGGGCGTTTTTTTGTCCACCGCCATTGATTTGTCCCTCCGGGGATGCCAAATTCAACGGGACGAAAAAACAGGGGAGAACCGCAATGAAGCTTGCCACCACGTTCGCGTTGTTCACCGCCATGACGCTGGCAATCCCCGGAGCTATCGGGGCGACGATGCGTTCAAGTGTCACGATCGTCGGACAACGTACCAACCAAAGCCGTGTCATAGACGCGGAAGGCGTCATGCTCCTGGAAACCATCCCCCAAAACGAGGTGGTCAGCGACAAAAAGTTGCTTGATTCAATAAAAGGCAAGCTGACAATCTCAGGCCCCGGCGACTATCTGCTAGGGCATGGTTTCCGCCTCGGCTACAGTGTCCAATGGGAATATGACGCTAGCGAGCCGCCCTTCCTCTATGTGGTGGCCGATTTCAAAGCATTCGGGGCGGATGGCAAATATGAAGTCGCAACCGCCCTGCCGTGGCCCCCCGGCATGCCCTTGCAAATTCCACCCCGGCTGTTCGCGGGACTGATCAAAGACAGTGGCGACCACACGGTGATCGCCACTTTCAACTTCCTCAACGCCACTGGCGACGCCTTGCTCAAGGCGGGAGTGGCGCAACTTGACGGCACGAAACTCCGCTTCCCCACGCCGCGCCAGCTCAATGCGGACGGTGCGACAGCACTGCTGAAGGCGTTCGGGGAAGATTGCCCGCATCACCAGTTGATCGCCCAAAGCGAAGTACAAGCCATCGCCGACATCAACAGCTATTTCAAGATCATCCCCCCCTCCCCCGAGCTGGATGAAAAACTGAAGAAAAGCCTTGAGGGCAGCTTCACCTACATAGACAACATCCCCGCGTGCCTCCCCTTGAAACTGGACTGTAACATATTGGCCCACGTCGAATATCAGTTAAAAAGCGATCAACAGTGGAAATATCTTTACTGGGCAACGATCGGTGGAGGTTCTTGGGCCTGTCTAGGAAAAAGCCCCGCCGCCATCCCTCCCGAAACAAGCGAGCTGAAGCTCAGGTTCCTGCCATTCAGCCCTGAAGAGGCCTGGGCGAAAAAAAGCGACATGCGGGAGTATTATGGCGGGACTATCGAGACCGATTGGCTGAAGCTTGATGCCGCTGACAATGACTAGGCGTCACCGTGACCATCCAACTATTCCATGCGGGAGAGGAGGGTCACGGACTCGAAGCTGGCGGTGCGGGGGAACATGTCGACCAGCCGCGTGGAGACGGCGGCGTAGCCGAGCGTCCCGAAAAGCCGCAGGTCGCGGGAAAGGGTGTCGGGAGCGCAGGACACGTAGATGACCGAGCGCGGCCGCGCCGCGGCGATGTCGGCGGCCACGCCCTTCCCCAGGCCCGAACGGGGCGGGTCGACCAGCAACGTCATGTCGTCGGGGTCGTGCCGCTTCGGCAGGCGCCGCAGGAAGCCCTCGGCCGGGACGGCGGCGAAATTGACGCCGAATAGTTTCCGCGCCTCGGCGTTGCGCCGAGCGGCTTCGATGCCCCGCGGGTCGAAGTCGCAGCCCAACACCTGCCCGGCGCCGGACAGCGCGGCGGCGATGGCGAAGACTCCCACCCCGCAGAAAAGGTCGACGAACAAACCCGTCGGACGTTGGCGGAAAAGCTCCATGGCCTCGCGATAGAGCAGGTCGCGGGCGAGCTGGTTGACCTGGAAGAAGGAGCCGGGCGGCACCAGAAAATCGCCGAACCCCGTCCGCTTGGTGAAGTGACCGTCGCCCCGATCCCGGCGGCGGAGCGTCTCGACGCCATCGCCCGAGACGTGCAGGGCGAGGTCCTCGCCGTCGGCCAGCGAGGACATGAACGCCTTGTCCTGGCGCAGTTCGGCCAGACGGGCGTTGAGGGCCGGGGCGGCGAGCGGGCAGGCGGGGACGTCAAGGACGGTGGCGTTGTCGGCCATGATGTAGCCCAGGCGGCCCTTGGCTGCGTGCAAGGTGATCTTGTCGCGGTAGCCCTCGGCCGCGGGCGAGGCGACCGGTTCGAGCCGGATGGCGGGGTCGACGCCGCCGAGCCGGGCGAGCAGGTCGCCAAGCTGACGCTGCTTCAGCTCCAACTCGAAAGGATAGTCGGTGTGCTGGTACTGGCAGCCAGGGCAGCGGGCGGCCAGAGGACAGGCGGGGGCCACCCGCCGCGGCGAGGGCTCCAGGACGTCGAGCGGCGCGGCCTTGAGATAGTTTTTCTTCTCGACCACGACGCGGGCGGATACCCGCTCGCCGGGCAAGACGCCCGGGACGAAACAGGCCCGTCCGTCCACGCGCCCCACGCCGTCGCCGCCGAAGGCGACGCTCTCTATGCGCAATTCCAGTTTTCCGTCCATTCGGTCCCGCCTCCAAAGTTGTCCGTGGAATGTAGTCCGTGGCGGCGCGGAATCAACGAGCAAACGGAAATTCCGCGAATTACGGTTGCAAAGCGCGCTGGACGCGGTTAAAATATTTGGCCGTCCTGGAATCAACGCACATAGGAGAGAGAAATGGCGATCAGCTACAAAGACCTGGGTTTAGTCAACACCACCGACATGTTCGCTAAGGCCATGAAGGGCCACTACGCGGTGCCCGCATACAACTTCAACAACATGGAGCAGATGCAGGCGATCATCATGGCCTGCGTCGAGACCAAATCCCCGGTGATCCTGCAGGTGTCGAAGGGCGCGCGCCAGTACGCCAACGAGACGCTGTTGCGCTACATGGCGCAAGGGGCGGTGGAATACGCCAAGGAGCTCGGCGGCGGCAAGTCCATCCCGATCGCGGTCCACCTGGACCACGGCCCGGACTTCGCGACCTGCAAGAGCTGCATCGAATATGGCTTCTCGTCGGTGATGATCGACGGCTCGCACCACACCTTCGAGCAGAACATCGAGGAGACCCGCAAGGTGGTGGAATACGCCCACCAGTTCGGGGTGACGGTCGAGGGCGAGCTGGGCATCCTGGCCGGCAAAGAGGACGACGTCGTGGCCGAGAACCACACCTACACCCGTCCGGAAGAGGTCGAGGAGTTCGTCGCGAAGACCGGCGTGGACAGCTTGGCGATCGCCATCGGCACCTCGCACGGCGCCTTCAAGTTCAAGCCGGGCACCGACCCGAAGATCCGTCTGGACATCCTGTCCGAGATCGAGAAACGCATCGCCGGCTTCCCGATCGTGCTGCACGGCTCCTCCAGCGTCCCGGCCGACCTGGTGGCGCAGATCAACCAGTACGGCGGCAAGATGAAGGACGCCATCGGCATCGGCGAGGACCAGCTCCGCGCCGCCGCCAAGTCGGCGGTCTGCAAGATCAACATCGACTCCGACGGCCGTCTGGCGATGACCGCCGCCATCCGCAAGGTCTTCGTCGAGAGCCCCTCCGAGTTCGATCCCCGCAAGTACCTCGGCCCCGCCCGCGAGGCCCTGAAGCAGCTCTACATGCGGAAGAACAAGGAAGTGCTCGGCTCCGCCGGCCACGCCTTCGACTGCTAAGACAGCTCGCGTGACAATCTAGCGCCCCGGCGGGTTTCGGCCTTCCGGGGCGTTTTCTTTTCGCGCCCTGACCGTATCACAAAGCCCCCGCCCGCGCCGCGGCTCCTGATGTTTTTCATGGAATCCGGCGGATGGCGGCTGGAAAAATGCGGAAGATCGGCAATATTACCATGTAATCTTTCGTTTTCTGGGGAACAATTGAGGGTGGGCAGCGACATGGACAGCGACAAAGACAACAACGAGGAAGTCTATTTTGAGGATTACTGCGTCAAGGTGACGCCGTTACGCTTCCTCCATCGGAATGAAAGCCTGTTGGTGGAGAAGATCTCCGACGTCTACGTCAACCACAAGGTGGTGCGGCTAACGGCGGCGTTCGCGTTCTTCCTGGTGGCGTGCCTCTCGGTGTTCCTCATGGGCCAATCGGCGGTCATGCTGATCGGCATCGGCTTCATCTGGCTTTACTGGGGCTACACCAACTACGTGGAACTATGGGTCACCTACGACGGCAAACGCCAGAAAGTCCTGCACCGCGGGATCGCCCATAGCCAATACGTCTACAAAGTGACCGAGGCCCTGAACCAGGCGATCACCGAGAACAAGCGCCTGCGTGACGAGGGGCAATACGAGCACACCGACTCCATGCGCATCTCCGAGCGGATGAAACAGTACAGCTCTGACGCAAAATGACGGCGCTGGAGCGGCTCGCCGAGCTCCTGCGCGTCGGCGCCCCCTGGGCCGTGGCCTTCTCCGGCGGCGCAGACAGCCGACTGCTGGCGGAAATCGCCGCCCGGACGCTGCCGCCCGACAAGCTGCTGCTAGTCAACGCCCATTCCTGTTTCAACACCACTTCCGAGTCCAGCCAGGTGTCGCTCTGGCAACACGCCAAACGCTGCCGGATCGTGGTGGTCGAAGTTAATCCACTATCTCTCCCCGAGGTCAAGGCCAACCCCGTCGACCGCTGTTACCATTGCAAAAAACTCATCTTCACCGCCCTGGCCGCCAAAGCCAGGGAGTTCGGCATAGAAACCCTCGCCGACGGGACGGTGCTCGACGACCTCGGCGAGGAACGCCCCGGGCTACGCGCCGCGGCGGAACTGGGAGTCCGCCATCCGCTGGCCGAAGCGGGTTTCGCAAAGAAAGACGCCCGGCTCCTGGCCCGCCAGCTCGGCCTGCCCAACTGGAACACCCCGAATTCCGCCTGCCTGGCCACCCGCTTGCCCCACGGAACGTCCCTCGACGCAGCCACGCTGGCCCGGATCGGCAGGGCGGAGGCGCTCCTAGTCCTGGCCGGACACCCCGGAGCCCGAGCGCGGCTGGAGGGCGGCACCCTGCGATTGGAGCTCAACCCGTTGCGCTTCCACCGCCTCATGGCCGACCGCCGGAAAATCATGGTCGGCCTCAAGTCCCTAGGCTTCGACAAAGTGTGTCTCGACCTCGACGGCTACAAGAAAAACTCCTGAGCGCAAGAAAGCGCCAACAATGTCAAATTTTTCCCGTTGGCCTTCCGCCCAACGACAGCTATTATCTCCTCAACGGCAAGAAAAACCAAACTAAACGGAGACGAGATATGACGACTAAGCTGGCAGTTCTGGGCGGTTCCAAGGTCATTCCCGACGGCATGATCAAAAACTGGCCGCCGATCGACGACTCGGACAAGAACATGGTGCTGGAGTCCCTCTACGGCGGCAACCACGCCTGCGGCCCCAACACCAAGGCGTTCGCCGAGGAGTTCGCGGCGTGGAACGGCAACAAACACGCCATCTTCACCAACAGCGGCACCGCCGCGCTGCACATGGGCATCGTCGCCTGCGGCGTCGGGGCTGGCGACCACGTGTTGGTCACCTCCTACTCCTGGTCCAGCAGCGCCACCTGCATCCTCCACCACAACGCCATCCCGATCTTCGTCGACATCAACTTCGACACCATCAACATCGACGTCGACAAGATCGAGGCCGCCATCACCCCCCGCACCAAGGCCATCGTGGTCGTCCACCTGCACGGGTTGGCCGTCGACATGGACAAGGTCATGGCCATAGCCCGCAAGCACAACCTGAAGGTCATCGAGGACGCCTGCCAAGCCCACGGCGCCATGTTCCACGGCAAAAAGGCCGGAACCATGGGCGACTGCGCCGCCTTCAGCTTCAACCAGAACAAGTGCCTCTGCACCGGCGAGGGCGGGATGTTCGTCACCAACAATGACGAGATGCGCGACGCCGCCGCAAAACTCTGGAGCTTCGGCGAGACCGCCACCCCCCACCAGAGCCGTGACTTCCACGCCTACGCCCTCGGCTGGATGTATCGCGGCAACGACATGACCGCCGCCTTCGGCCGCGCCCAACTGCGAAAAATGGACGGCTACTTCAAACTCCAGCGCGAGAACGGCGACATCCTCAACCGCCGCATGCGGGACATCAAGGGCCTGATCCTCCCCACCGAACCCGAGGGCCACACCCACAACTGGTACAACTACACCAGCCGCGTCAACCCGGCGGCCTTCGGCTGGTCCGGCTCCCCCAAACCGTTGCGCGACGCCCTCATGAAGGCGCTCCAGCGCGAGGGCGTCCCGGTCGGCGTCTGGCAGAGCTTCATCCTCCCCGACATGACCGTCTTCAAGGCCAAGAACGCCTACGGCAAGGGCTGCCCCTGGAGCTGCAACGGCGCTGGCGACGGGGTCGAGTACATCCCCGCCAACTACCCCGCCGCCAACCGCCATTGCGACACCCACTTCGGCATGACCGTCCCGCTGCGCGCCCCCAACCGGACCGACGTCGCCGAGAAGGTCGCCGAGGCCTTCGCCAAGGTTTTCGCCAACGTCGACAAAGACAACGTCGCGACAATATTAGCGGCAAAGTGAGGACACTATGCAAGCCCACAAACTCCTGATCGGCTGGGCGTCCGTGGACGTCACCCCGGACATTCCGGTAACTTTGGCCGGCCAGTTCCACACCCGCGTCTCCACGCACGTCAAAGACCCGGTCACCGCCACCGCGTTGGCCCTGGACTCCGGTGCCGAGCAGGCGCTCATCGTGTCCTTGGACTCCGTGTGGATCAGTGACGCCGTCCGCGACGCCTGCCGCTCCAAGCTCCGCGCCCTGATCCCGGACTTCGACCCGCTCAAGCTCATGATCAGCGCCACCCACACCCACACCGCCCCGGAACAGCATGCCGAATATTTCGGCGGTCCGGACTTCGACGAGCCGAAAACCATAAAGCCCGCCGCCTACTCCACCTTCCTGGCCGAGCGCCTGGCCGAAGTCTGCGCCACCGCCTGGAAAACCCGCGGACCCGGAGCCGTCGCCTGGGGACGCGCCCAAGCCGTGGTCGGTTTCAACCGACGCGCCGCCTACTTCGACGGCCATTCCACCATGTACGGCAAGACCGACGACCCGCAGTTCTCCCACAACGAGGGCGACGTGGACCACGGCGTCGACCAGCTCTTCACCTACGACACGGATAACCACCTCACCGGCATGGTCGTCAACCTCGCCTGCCCCTCCCAAGTCACCGAGGGCGCCAACTTCATCTCCGCCGACTTCTGGCACGAGACGCGCCTGGAGCTCAAGAAACGCCATGGGCAAGGCGTCTTCGTGCTGGGACAGTGCTCCGCCGCCGGCGACCAGTCCCCGCACCTGCTCCTCAATAAGCGGGCGGAAGAGCGGATGTTCAAACTAAAAGGGCTTGACCCGGATTTCAACCTCGCCCAACGTCAGGAGATCGCCAACCGCATCGCCGCCGCGGTCGACGAGGCCCTCCCCCTGGCCTCGACCGACATCCTGGCGGAGCTGCCTTTCGCCCATGTCGTCTCCACCTTGTCCCTCCCCGCCTGGCAGATCACGGTGGAGGAGTCCAAGTTCTGCGCCGAGCAGGCGGCCAACTACCACGAGGCCCTCAAGACCTGCGACCAGAACCCCGTCTCCGGCCCCTACTCCCACAACTTCCGCCGCGTCGGCTATTACGGCCGAGTGGTGGAGCGCTTCGAGCGGCAGCGCCCCAGCGACACGCTCCCCATGGAGTCGCACGTCATCCGGCTCGGGGACATCGCCTTCGCCAGCAACCGCTTCGAGCTCTACCTCGACTTCGGCGTTCGGATCAAGGCCAGGAGCAAGGCCGTCCAAACCTTCGTCGTGCAGTTGGCCGGACAGGGGACCTACCTGCCCACCCGGCGGGCGGTGGAGGCCAAAAGCTACGGCGCCGGGGCGGCCGATAGCCTGGTCGGCCCGGAAGGCGGACAAACCATTGTCGAGGAGCAGCTCAAGATCATCGACGCCCTCTTCGCCGAATAAACGCAAGCCCGCTCAAGTTTTAGCAACTCCCGTCAATTGCCAACGCCCCCGGGAGGAGTTAAACTTCCAGGACTTCAAACACAACCTCGAAAGGCATCGCAATGGGCAACATCAATTACGGCATCCAGTTGTACACCGTCAGGGACGCGCTCGGCCAGGACTTCAAAGGCACGCTCAAGAGCCTCGCCAAACTCGGCTACCAGGGGCTGGAGTTCGCCTGGAACTACGGCGGCATGGAGCCCGCCGAGCTGGCCGCGTTCCTCAAGGAGAACAAACTCCTGTGCTGCGGCTTGCACACCTCGTTGGACAAGCTTCTCGACCCGGCCAACATCGACTACGCCTACGCCGTGGCCCTGGGCGCCCCCTGCGTCACCATCAGCCTCTGCGGTTCCCTGGAGAAGGACTTGCCGGGCATGGTCGCCAAAGTCACCGAGGGCGCCAAGATCGCCAAGTCCAAGGGCCTGACCTTCACCTACCACAACCACGCCCAGGAGTTCGTCAAGATCGACGGAGCCTACGTGCTCGACCTCTTCTACCAGGCCACCGACCCGGCGCTCGTCCAGGCCGAAATCGACACCTATTGGGTGAAGAAGGGCGGCGCCGACCCCGTCTCCTACATCAAGAAGTACTCCGGCCGTATACCCCAGCTCCACTTCAAGGACATGAACCCCGAGACCGGCAACTTCGCCGAGCTTGGCACCGGCTGCGTCGACTTCCCCGGCGTCCTGGAAGTCGCCAAAAAGGACGGTACCAAGTGGGTCATCTACGAGCAGGACTCCACCGCCCCCAACGCCCCCCTCGACAGCGCCGCCATCAGCGCGAAAAACATGCTCAAACTACTCAAATCGTAGCGTAAAGGATCCCCGCCCCATGAAGTACTCGATGATGTCCTACACGGTGTCGCGGCAGCCGCAGCACTTCGACCTGCGCAAGATGCTCAAGACCACCGTCGACCTAAAACTAGACGGGATCGACTTCGTCACCCTCCACGGCCAGAAGGCCAAGGAGTTGCGCAAGATGACCGACGACCTCGGCATCCCCGTCGTCTGCCACACCTTCATGGACGGGGAACTAGCCTCCGCCGACCCTGTCCAGCTCCAATTGGGGCTGGACAAGGCCAAGGCCGCCTTCGAGGCGGCGGTCGAACTCGGCGCCCCCTGTGTGATGATCCCGACTCCGGGCGACGCCAGGCCGCGCGACGCCAACCGCGCCGCCTGGATCAAAGGGCTCGCCCAAGCCGCCCCCTTCGCGGCCGACGCCGGGGTGGTCCTCACCGTCGAGAACTTCCCGGGGCTCAACAGCCCTTTCGTCACCGCCGATGACATCCTTGAGGCTCTGGAGCAAGTGTCGGGGCTCAAGCTCACCTATGACAACGGCAACGCCGCCTCGGGCGAGGAACCGGCCGCGTCCTTCACCCGCTGCGTCAAACACGTTGTCCACGCCCATTTCAAGGACTGGGACATCGTCCGCGTCCCCACCGAAGGCTACCGCGAGATGCTCGACGGCAAGTTCTACCGCCCCGCCCTGATCGGCGAGGGCAATGTGGACCAAGCCGCCTGCCTCCACGCCATGAAGGCCGCGGGTTATTCCGGTTGTATCAACATCGAGTATGAGAACAACAAATACGACCCTTACGAGGCGACTCGCCGGGCCGTCGAGTATTTGCGCTCGCTATAATCCCCCCCAAAAAAGGGGACGCGAAGCGTCCAATGGTCCAGGTCGGAGACCTGGTCGCCCCCTCCGGCGACAGAGGCGGTCGCCGGAGGCTAAGACGTCGTTGCGAATTCAGCAAGAAGCCGGGATGACAGGGCGACATCCCGACGGACGGAGCCATCCTCGACAGGCTACTCCAGCACGCCGAGATAATCCCGTTCAAAGGGAAACGCTACCGGCCAAGCAACCGCGGGAAAGACATCGCGGAAACAGCGGTTGGAAACTCCGGGGACGAACGGTAAACTATCAGCAACGGGGTGGTGCGCTTTCAAGTGACCGGAAGTGGTTCGTTTTGAGTGACAGATGACAGGTCGACGCTTACAGACCAAATCCATAAACCTTCAGCCCCGCGTCAGGTGGGCGCAAGCTCGCCGCGCCAGGGATGCGCAGTCGCGTAAGTTCTGCGCCATCTGGAACGCGAGGACGTAGGTGGGGGGATAGCCATTTGCCCGGAGGATGCTGACAGCCTCCCGAGTGGTGGCGAAGAGCCGGGTGGTGCTGACCCCGCCCAGGCTGAAGTTCGCCAACGGCGCGTCGAGGTGGACGAACTTGTCCCCGGCCTTGGCGGCGCGCAGGAACAGATCGAGGTCGGAACAGATCCGGTACCGCGTGTCGAAGCCACCGAGCGCTTCCAGGACGCCGCGGCGCATGAAGGTGGCCGGATGGAAGATACGCAGCCCCCCGATGGACAGGAACCCCGTCCCGGGATGGCGAAGGCGCCCGCCGACCATGATGTCGCCGTGGACGACGTCGGCGTCGGGGTTGTCCGCGAAGGCCCGGGCGACCTGGGCGAGGGTGCCGGGGGAGCAATAGGTGTCGCCAGCGCCGAGGAAGGCGACCACGTCGCCGGTGGCGAGGCGCCAGCCCTTGTTGAAGGCGTCGTAGATGCCGTTGTCCGGCTCGGAGACGATACGGATGGCGGGGTTCAACCCTTTCGCCACGGCGACGGTCTGATCCTTTGACGCGTTGTCGACCAGGAGGTGCTCCACCTCGACGCCCCGCTGCGCCATGAGGTTCTCTACCGTCTTGGCGATAAGTCCTCCGCTGTTCCAGGCGGCGGTGACCACGGAGATTTTCATGAGGTGGCAAGCCGCTCGGAATACAGTTTGACATGGGCTTCGGCGACCTTGCCCATGGAATATCTTGAGAGCGCTAGCGCCCTGTTAAGCTCCCGGGCGCTGGAGGCGTTGGCCAAGGTTGCCTTGAGCGCGTCGGCGAAGGCGTCGGTGTCAAAGGCCTTGACCAAAACGCCGCCGCTGCCCTCGATGATGTCGGGCATGCCGCCGATGTTGAACGCAACCGTGGAGACGCCGCACGCCAGGGCTTCGATAACCGTGTTGGGCAGGTTGTCGGCCCGTGAAGGCGCAGCGAAGGCGTCGGCCGCCGAATAAAGGAGGCTCAAGGTGATCTCGTCATGGATTTTGCCGACATGGCAAATATCCATCCCCTCGAAATTGGCCATCCCTAGTTTCTCCCCGCCGAAAACCAGCAGCAGCGGCGACTCCTCAGGGCCGGTGAGCTCCCGCAGCTTTTTCAGCGCCGTCTTCAGCAAATCCCCGCCTTTCCGGGAGTCCTCAAGCCCCCCGACGGCACCGAACAGCAATATACGCCGTTCGGGCGGCAAAGCGAGGACGCTCCGCGCCATGGCCTTGTCGCGGGGGGCGAAGACCGTGGTGTCGACGCAGTTGCGGACGACGCTGACCCTGGCTCCGGCAAGGACGGCGGCGTTACTGGCGCAAGTGGCCATCCAGTTGCTCGGGGCGACGAAGTGGATGGTGGCTTTCCGGTAGGAGAGGCACTTGCGCCGCTGGTTCCTTGACGCCATGTCCTTGGGGGAATTAGAATGGCAAAACGGGCAGCGGCCGCAAACGCCTTCATAGTTCCGGCATTCGCCAGAGTAGAGGCATCCCCCCGTGAACGGCCACATGTCATGCATGGTCCAGACGACAGGAACGTCAAGGGCTGGAAGTGTCGAGGGCTTCAAGAAGCCGCCGCCGACCCAGTGCAGATGGATGAGGTCGAAACGCCTGCCCTTGAGCCGCCGCCGCATGAAATCCGGGGCGAGGTTGGAGAAGAACGCACCGCCCTTGAAGCCGTGGCAGCAGAGCCGGGTGAGCATGTTGTCGACGGAGGGGCGGCAAGAGGCGAGGCCGCGCATGAATTCCGACTTGATCCCCTTGACGCCCGGAGCGTCCGACCCCTTGCGGTCCACCAGCATTTCCGACTCCACGCCCGCAGCAAGCAGAGCCAGGTGGAGACGCCGCGCCGCGATGTGCGCGCCGCCGTCCCCATCGGCCAGCGAGAGCTGCAACACTCTCATGCCACACCATTGCCGCCGAGCCGGCGCCAGGCGAAGATGTTCAATTGCATGTCAAAGCCGTCGTTCAGCGTTGGCCCAAGGAGGGGGCTGGATGAGTTTGGGAGGTTTTGGACATTGAGCCGAAAGCCGGAATCCTCCAGAATGCGGAGGAGCTCGGAAAGCCCTTGCGGTTCCCCTTGCCGCGAGTGGTACTCCACGAAGAGGTTCGCAACGCCGCGCAACTTTTCAGGCGCACATTCGCGCAAAACCGCGAGTTCGGCGCCTTCAATGTCGATTTTCAGGAAATCCACGGGCTGCTCGCCGAGAAGCTCGTTTATCCCGACGGTCTCCACCTCCACCCCCCCGCCGCCCTTGTTTTCGGGGGAAAGCCGGCCGCCATCGCAACCGTTTTGCCGGAAACACATCTTCCGGGCTGTTGTCCAGACGGCTTTGTTGACCAGCTCCACGTCGTCGAAGCCGCATGCGGCGAGGTTCCGCTCCAAATATCCAAAAATCACCGGATCGGCCTCGTAAGCGCTAATGACCGCCTTTGGATACAGTCGTTTCAGGAAGATGCTGCATAGGCCGACATTTGCGCCGACATCAATGATCCTAGGGGCGGGGGAACTGGGATTGAACGCATAAACCCTGTCCACGAAGATCTCCTTGAAGGAGAAGGCGAAGGAACAGATGTCAGGGGCGGAGAGGCGCATCCCGAGGATTGAGGCGTTAACCCTTTCGAAGCGGTGTTTGAACACGGTGGAGAGCAGCAGCCGCAAGTAGGCCAGATAAGCCTTGTCCGAAAGATGCGCCAAAGCCGTCTTGGCGCAATGCCGCGCAATTGACTGCAACATCCCGATGTCTGGCCTGCCCCGCGCCATCATGCCATCCCCTTCCGCAAGCGGGACAAGGCCGACTGGTATTCCTCGGTGCGGGTTGCGGCGACCTTCCCCCAGTTGAAGTCGCTGACCACTTTCTCCCGCCCTTTGCCTCCAAGGCTGGCGCGGCTCTCCGGGGCGTGGAGCTTGCCGATGGCGGCGGCGAGGGCGTCCGGATCGCCTTCGGCGTAAGTCAGGCCATTCCCGTCATAGCGCGACTTGTCCTTCACCGAGTCGCTCAACACCAGCGGAAGGCCTGTCGACATGGCGTCGAGCTGGCTGGTGGACTCCTGCCTCGGCCAGACGCCGATGTCCGCAGCGCGGTAATAGGGCGGCAGGTCGACCATCGGCACGAAGTTGCCGACCGCGCAGCCATCGCAAGCTTGAATCGCCGCGATGTCGTCCTTGGGGCCGTTCCCCACGAAGAGCCCTTTGAACCGGTGGCCGCCGTTGCGGAGAATGGCGATGGCTTTGGCGAGGCACTGCGGATCCTTATCCCTGGAAAGCCGGCCGGTGTAGATGCAGACGACATCATCCGGGGCGAACCCGAAGCGCAGGCGCAGTCCTGCTCGCTCCGCAAGGTCGGCCTCAGACTGCGCCGGATGGAACATTCCCGGATCCGACGCCAGGGTGAAGACCGTGAGCTTTGACCGGGGAACCCCGAAGAATCCGGCGGCGATCTCGCCACAGTCCGGGCTGATGGCTTGGCAGCCGTCGATCATGGCGCCGAAGAAGGAGCCGAGGGTCGCCTTGTAGCCAAGCCATTTGATTTTCCGGCCAAGCGTCGCGCGCTGTCTGTCCGGCCCGAACACCGAGGCATGGACATGGGCCTCGGTGAAGTAGACGAAGCCCATCCGCAGCTTCAGCCAGGCGATTTCGAAGGAGGAGGGGCGCATGATGCCTATGGTCTGGACGACATCTGGGCGCAATTGCCGCAGGAAGGGGCAAAGGCCGACAATCGTCTCGTGCTTGCCCAGGAACTTCCCCGCCGGAAGGCGGTGGAGCATGAAGCCGTTGAACGGCTTGCTGCCGCAGGACTGCCGCCTGGGTCCGAGGAAGGGCTCGTAGGACTGCTGATAGTTCGGGAAGGGCTGGTGGAGATCGCTTGTCACCAGGTGGACATCATGGCCGGCTTCCGCCAGCGCCTTGCAGAGGAAAAAGTCGGAGTAGCCCATCTTTTCGGCGAAATACTCGTTGATGACCGCTATCTTCATGGTGAGGATATCCGTTCAAGGTACGTTTGTTGAGGACGCGGGCTCCACTTGCTTAATCGCCAACGCCAAGTTGTCAAGGTAAAAGCTGTCCGATTTCGGGAGCAAGCATGAAAGGCAAATGGCGGCGGCGTTCATGGGAAAAAGGATGGCTAGAGTGGCGGGCAAGACAAGCTTTGGGCTTGCCGCATAGGCCTGTTCATGGATAAGGCTGGTGGCGATCTGGACAAGCGCCTTCAGTCCGGAGACGAGCTTCTCGCTGGCGAGGGTTTTGAACCCGTGCTTGGCGAGCAGGCGCTCCAGTCCGTAGGAGGTGAACCGCCAATAGTCGTGGGGGCGTTCGTGCTCGCCCCAAACCAGCGGGGCTGTAAACAAGAGCTTTCCTTCCCTGCGCAAGACCCGGTGGCATTCATGGAGGAACAGGTCTGGTTCTTGGCAGTGCTCAAAGACCTGTGTGCTAATGATCGAGTCGAAGGACTGGTCAGGGAAAGGGAAGTGCTTGCCATCGAAATAGCAGTCAACCTTTTTGCCGGCCCCCTCGACCTCCATGCCGACGTATTCATCGCATTTGACGAGATGCCGGTAGGGCATGCTTCCGCAACCCACATCCAAAACCCTTCCGCCAATCTCGCGGGAATGCTTGAGCAGCCCAAGATACAGGCTGCGTCTGGAAAGATAGAAGGGGTTGGTGAGCAGTCCCAGGTAGCCCGGGCAGAATTCATGCCTTCCGAGAAGGCCTCGTAAGACATCCCTTGGACTCTTAACGCTCACATGAGCCTCCTTGCCGTTGCGCCGCACACTGTTTCTTCACGAGTGCGACGCAGCTAATATCATGGAGGGCGTCGATGTCAGTTTTGGTTGGCGGCAAAACCATCTCTCCAACAGTCCAATATTCGCCAGTGTGGAATCTCCAGTATTCCTGCTCCTCGATTTCCATGGACGGGTTCGCCGCAAGCCACTTGTCGAGTTCCGCCCTGGAAAAGGCTTGCGTCGAGAAGCCGATCCCCTTGCCAAAGGCGTTTGAGCCAGGGATGTCGTAGAGGTTCTTGGCATAGCGTTTCTCGTTGTACGGGAAGCTCAGGACGAGGCGCCCCCCCGGCTTTAACAAGCCCACCATCCCCGCGAAGGCGCGTTCGTGCTCCTCGATATGCTCCAGCACGCTGATACAGGTGATGAGGTCGTATGTTCCCAGTCCTTCGGGCGGGCGGCGGATGTCGACGTCCTTCACCTCGTAATGCCGGTTCAACAGGCCGTTCCGCCAATAGTCGCGCACGTTGTCCACGGCGTCCACTTGGCAGCCGCAGACCTTGACCAGGTGCGGCAGGGAACTTAAGCCAGTCCCGACGTCGAGCACCCGTTTCGGGTAGCGCCGGGCGATCTGCCTGAAGACGAAGGCGTACTCGACCGGGCGCTCGTTGAAGCTCGAAGCGTAGTTTGCCTCTTTCCTGCAGTGACGCAAAACCAGGGCGGAGTACAATGACTTGAGCGGTTTCAGTATGGTGTCTCTAATGTGGGGCATCATGCGTTTATCCTCAACCCTTCTTTCCAGTGGAGTTTCAAGAGCAATGCGTCGCATAAGAATTTAGCCGCCCAGTTGATGTAGGCGAAAGGCATATAGGCGCCGTCGAGCGGCCAAGAGCCAGCCACCCCGAAGCGCGCGCCCGGAGCCTGGATGTCGGTCAGCAGCGTGCGTTTCAGCCCCTCAACGATGGTGTCAGCCGCCACCGCATGGGCAGAGTCGCCACTTTCCTGCGAGAACCGGTATAGGAGGATGGCGGCCTGGGCGTCGCCCGTCAAACAGGAATAGCGACTGTCGGGCTTCCAACCGTTCCCGAACGCCGCGGGGAGCAGTCCCGGCGGCAAAGAGCCGCAGCCTTGGGCCGCGAAGTTGGCGAGCCGCTTGGTTGCCGCGTCTAGGGCGGCGTCCACTTCCGACGCTTGGCACATGTGGGGCGAGAGCGACTTCGACTCCAGCAAGCCGCGCAAAGTATAGATGATGGTGTGGGTTATCGGGATGTCGTTGTTGAAGCCGCAAGTGCTGAAAAGCCCGTCGCCGAGATGCTTGGACATCACCCAGGCGAGGTTTTCCCTGGCCGCCGTGGCGAAACGCTCCTCGCCGCGGAGCTTCCCGAGTCGAAGCAGCGCCCAGGCGACCCTGGAATGGTAGGTTCTTGCGCCGCAATAGGTGTCCCGCTCCCAGCGGCCATCCGGCTCCTGGAGCCGCAGCAGGTACTCGCCGGCCTTCGCCGCGGCGTCCAAGAATTTCGTGTCCTGAGAATGCTCCCAGAGAACGCAGAGGCCAAGCATCACCTGGCCGGTGTTGAACGCGCGGGTGCTTGGTTTGAGCGGCGATGACGGCACTCCGCCCGAGGGCGCCTGCGTCGCCAGCTCCCAGTCGCCGATTTCCAACGCCCGTTCCGCGAAGTCCTGCCGCCCAAGCTCTTTAGCCAACGCGAGGAAGGTTGGGATCAGGTAGCCGCTGGTCTCGGGGTAATCCTCAAGCCAGCCGTTTTTGAGGCAGTAGCCGGCGGAGACGCCGCCAACCTGGTTGGCGTCCTGGGCATGGAGCAGCCAGCCAGCCACCCCCTCCAGACATTCCTTGTCGCTCAGGGCGCCCTGCGGGTGGAGCCGCCGCGCCGCCATTTGGGCGGAATCCCTGAGACTGGCTGTCCCCCGGAGGATGAAGGCCGCGCTTTTCATCCGGCAATACAGTTTCTCTCCCATCCTATTTCACTGCCTCCAGAAAGAACATTTGATCGGGTCTGTTGTCGATGAACTCTATCTCCGCGAGCCGGCTGTCACGGTATTGGCGCCTCTCGACAGTTTTGAAGCCCGCGGCCCTAAACAGGCAGGACAGGGACTCGAAGTCGTAGGCATAGTTCACGCAGGAGGTCCCGGCCTTGTAGCCGTAGAACCAGGCGGCGAACTTGTCGCCCAGCGTCGCGCCTTCGAAGCGTTCCCGCCCGTCCGGTAGTTTCTGGAAGAAGAACTCAAGATCTTTCCCGACATAGCGGCGGGCGATTGACTCCATGTCCTGCACGCCAAAACGGGCGACGCCATCAACCTTGAGGACGCGGTAGCTTTCCTTGATGAGTTCCTTGCCGCGTTCATGCGTGAAATAGTTGATGGCAGAGATGCAGAGGACGGACGAGAAGGAGGCGTCGGGGAAAGGGAGCGAGCCGGAGCGCAGATCCATGACGACCTCCGCGTCCCTTTGGACGTCAACCCCCAAATAGCCAGGTATGCGCTGCGAACCGCAACCGATGTTCAGCCCTTGCGGGAGATGCACCATGCGGCGGCGGCATAGGAACGGCAGGAAAATCCATCGCCACAAAAACGAGGGGGCGCGCAAAGCGAAGCGGAATGCTTTTCCCAGCTGCGTCGTTGGTCTCACCAGGCTTTCCTCCCGAGGATGCGTTCCAGGGCTTTTGCCGACATGGACGCGTCAGCGTAGAGTTGCGACGGATTGCTGGAGGTCATGCCCCTCGCGTCGGAAACCAGCCATCTCATCATCTCTTCGACATCCTGGGTGTAGAACATGTCGCCGGATTTGATGTATTCGCCGAAAATATTCTGGCCGTCAGGGTGGATCAGAAGGCTCCTAACGCCAAAAGCAAGGCATTCCAACGCACAGGAGGAGACCCACGTGAGATGCGTGTCCGCAAGGAAGATGAGGGAGTAAAGTGGCAGGCTCGTGGCGGCGTCCAGCTCCCAATTGGCTTGTCCCGTGCTTGCCAAGGTAGCCCTGATTTGCGGCATATGGGCAAGATAGGCCGGATGGCAGCGCACCATCCACAGCCAGTCCACAGGGGATTTGGCTATCAGTCCAGCGATGTCCTTTATCCAATCGGGCTCAAGCATGGTGACAAGGATCTTTTTGGACGCCTTCGGGAAAGCGGCGCGCGCCTGCTTGGCGATGGCGGCGATAGGGCTGTCGGAAGGCATGTCGCGCCAGAGGTTGAGCCAAGGGAGGCCACCGCAGACAACCCTGTCCCCCATTACCGCCTCCGAGCTGGATTCCAGAAGACATCTGCTGGCGTCATCTCCCCACGTCCAGAAAAAATCAGGGAAGAACGGCGACGGGCCGACAGGGGCTTTCCGCCAAGAGGAGTATACCAACGGCCAGAGGCCATGCTGGAAATCGACGGTTTTCACACCCACTCGACTTGCCCCCATGAGCGCGGCCATCGCAGTCCAGGAATACCAGCAAACGACGAAAAGCGCTTTGGGGGATAGCCGTTCCAACGCCCTCGAGAAAACCTCCGACTGCTTTTCGATGACGCATTGGAGCCGCCACAGGCAGGCGAAATCCAGATTGTCCCCCGAGAGCAGCTTATACAAATCGGCATAGGGGCGGAACCATGAAGGTTGCGTGGGGGGGGGGGAGAATGAGTAGTTGAGTTTTGCGCGCAAGGAGGCCAGCTCCATGGCACCTGAGACATAGAGGGACGGCCTATACCTTGGGATCTTGTAATTGCCATCATATGAGGTCTCGAAGGCGAACATCTTCAAGGCTGGGAACTGATCTTGGAGAGGGTCATGGATAATATTATAATGGCAACCTCCTAGCTGAAACCTCCGGCTATGGGCATCGTCCAAAAAGGCGATGTCCGCATTCACGCAATCCTCTATCCTCGCATTCTTGGCTGCGTCACGCCAGGAGGCCAAGGTGGAATGGGACCAGTCGCGCCAAGACAAAGAGAGGTTCCGCTTAAGTTTAGCGAGCTTACCCTCACGCCCCACCATCGCCTTGCTTGCAACTGAAGGATAGTTCTTAGCGTAGCTGTTGGTGACGGCATAGATGCGGAGGAAGGGCCAACAGGGCAGCCCTTTCAGCGAGTATTCCTCCACCGGATTGGCCAGCTCGTAGGAGACGACAGACGCCAATATTTCGTTTGCGTTGGGCATTTTCACATATGCTGTCAGATGGGGGTTCTTTTATCTCAAGCCTTGGCCGAGCTCGACGCCAGGAAAGATGCGATCCCGTCCGCCAACGCGTCCATTTGCGCCGGAGGTCCGACAGTGACTCTGACACAGTTTCCGTAGGGGGCGGCGAAGCCTTGCCGGACATAGATTTTGAGGGAGGCGAGGTGCTCTGCCAAGGCCGTCCCCTCCATGCCTTCCGGCGGGAAGACCATCAGGGAGTTGCTGTAACGCCCACCCATGTGACTGAAGCCGAGCGCGTCGAGCCTGGCCTTGAGCCTTTCAGCTCCGTCGCGGACCTCATCGGCATAGCGGCGCATAAGCCAGTCGTTGTCCAGCATGTAGGAGACCACATGCATAGAGATAGCGTTGGTTTCGGTGATCGAGCGCGTCTTGGCGAGGTATTCGATATTGCGGCTTTGGCTCAGCATGTGCCCCAGGCGCATCCCCGCGAGGCCAAAGGCCTTCGAGAAGCTCTGGAGGACGATGATGTTGTCGAAGTCCGCTATCAGCTTCGAGGCGGATTCGGTCCCGAAGAGCCAGTAGGCCTCGTCGACGACCAGCGGTATGCCGCGCTGGGAGCAAGCCTTGGCCAAGGAGGCGACCTTGTCCAAGCAGACATAGGACTCTACAGGCACGTTGGGGTTGACCAACACGACGAAGGCAGGGTTGTCGTCAAGGCCACGCTCAATGGCAGCGAAATCTGGCGCAAACTCGCCGGGGCCGACCTCAAGCATGTTGTAGGGACGCTCCGAAACCTGAAAGATCTTGGCGTAGACGGAGTACATCGGATAAGTGTGGGAAGGCAGGCAGATGAAGTCGCCGGGCGAGGAGAGCGTCTCGAACAAGATTCTAATGCCTTCGGTGACGCCGTTGAAGACATAGGCCTCCTCCGGCTTGAGCCCAAGCCAAGCGGCGAGTTTGGCGGTGAACTTGGCGCAGTTCGGATAGGCGCACAGGCTCCAGGCGGGAAGCGAGGCGAAGATTTCCTTCAGCGCCTCCGGCGGGAAATTGACCACCCTTTCGTTCCGGTCGAGGCGCAACCCGTTTTCAAGATCCCTGCGTTCGGAGGTCTGGACTCTGACGATCTCGCAGAGATGCCTTTTGAATTTTGATATCATTTGTCGTCACCTTTATTGTATGGCGCATGGAACTCCGGGGCGGTGGGGGAGAAATCGTAGGAGCTGTTCTCGACGCAGGCCAGGCAGATCAAGCCTTCAAGGCGCCCCTCGAGATGTTTACGCCTGAACTGGCGGTACGCTGGCGAATGCCACGCCTCGCTTATGCTTGCCTTCCTGAGGTCGGCCATGATCAAGCTGTTCGAGTAGTCAACCACACAGCCGGTGAGGAAGCCTTCCGAGCTGACGGTAAGCCGGTTGAAGGGCTCAGTGCACTTGACGCTGAATTCGCCTTGCCTCCGGCTCCCCAGGAGATTCTCCTTGTTGATCGTCTCGGTGGTGTTGTTTTCGAGCATGTTGCCGCCTTGGTTGCTGCATTCGCGCTCCAGGAACTTATCGACAATCCCGTCGAGGAGGGCTTTCAGGATTGGGACTTCATGCCTGGTCTCGGCGGTGACCACCATGCTCGCATAAAGTCGCAGGGGGAGATTGGCGGAGCGGCGGAAGGAGTGGAGCCAGCGGATGTTGCGCAGGACGGTCTCGAAGTCATCCACGCCGTGGACTTTCAGGTAGGACTCGCGGGTGCCGGCGTTGATCGAGAACTTGATGCTGTCCACGCCCGCCTCCATGACAGGCTTGGCGAGCTCCGGCGAGGCCAATGCCCCATTGGAATCCAGGAAGACGTATTCATAGCCAAGCTCCTTGGCCTTGGCCACAAACCAGGCGAGGTCGCGCGAGGCGAAAGGCTCGCCGGTGGCGAAGAGTCCGACGTCCCTGGCGCCTGCCTGGAAAGCTTCGGCAAGGATGCGGGCGCCCAGCTCGCGCGGCATTGGCCTCGGGCTGCGTGCCATCTTGGAATGGGCGCAGAAACGGCACTTGTGGTTGCAGGTGTTGTTGGGCTCAAGCAGGATTTCGCGCGGGAATGGTGGGGTCTCGGTAAAGGACGCCATCATCCGGGCCTTTTTCTTCTCGTCGATGTCGGCGGTGGCAGCCATGTCTCAGCGCCCTTTCAGTTTGATTTCAATCCTATTGCCTAGCCCATGTCTCTCCAGCAACCATTTATAGTCGCGCTCGAAAACGGCGATAAGCCTAGCAAGTTCGGAAGATGCGTCCATATCTGTAGCCAGCGAGGCCATCCATTCAGCGGGAAACTCGTCCATGCCAACCATTCCGGTGTTTGTCGGTTTGCGGAATTTGTGCCAAAGGAAATGGTTTAGGAAGCTGTAACCTTGGGTCGTCCTCACCGAGAAGCCTGAGTGGTTTCTCAGCCTGGACGCAAGCGCGTTGGCCGCCCGCGCGGAATAATAGCAAATGGAACACTCGTTGAGGAAGAACTCCTTGAAGTCCGAATTGCGCCAGACGGAAAGCAGACCATCCTCAAGGTTGGGCGTGAGGACATACAACTCCCCCCCGGGATTCAAAAGCCCCAGCAGCTGTTCGAGAAAAGGGATAGGGGCTGAGATGTATTCCAGGGAGAAAAACATGAATATCCTGCTGAAGCGCGCGCCAGCGGCCAGCAACTCCTCCATGCTCTCATAGCATGGGAGCTTTAATCCTTCCCTGACATATGCCGCCTTTACTTTGTTTAGCTCAAGCCCGTGAGGCGACGCGCCAAAACGCCGCGCCGCCTCCATGAAATAGCCAGACGAACAACCAACATCGAGTATTTCCGCGCCAATGTCCGCAGGGGTGAACAGTGCGTCAATGTACACTTTAGCCTGACGGCTGCCGTTCTTGAAGTCATCCGCAAGCGTTGGAGTCAACAGCCCGGCGGAATTGAGCCTTGCGCAATCAAGACCATCAGCAGCAAGGATGTCCTCAAGCTCCTGGTTGGAGTGAAACCAGAAGTTGCACGGCTCGCAGACGTGAAGATCCACCGTTTTCGCACCTCTGGCTGGAAGCCGCATCCAGCCAGTGGGCTGTCCGCATATTTTGCATGCCATCACATCCATAACAATGTCCCTTTCTGCCAACTGCGACAGTTCAATGCGTCGACCCCAACGCGGGGTCACCGCCATCCAGGCTTCATGGTCGCCATCAACTAAGCTGCTTTGACGCAAGGAAGCTCTCAACCTTGCCAATATCCTCGGGGACATCCACGGAGATGGAATCGTAGTCCGTCTCCAGCATCATCACCTTCAAGCCTGCGTCGATGAACCTAAGTATCTCGATGTCCTCGAACTTCTCGTTACACCCTTTCAGACGGGAGGAGAAAAGCTCCAGGGCGCCCTTGGTGAAGCCATAGACGCAAACCTGTTTGAAACATCTGGGCTTCAACTTGGATTTGGAGTAGGGGATGGGCTGGCGGGACATGTAGACCAACTCGCCAGACTCGTTCACAATCACCTTGATGATGGTGTTCGAGTTCAGCTCCGCCTCGTCGGATATCTCCTTGTACAAGTTGTATGCAGCATACTTGTAACCATGAAGCCTGAAGGCGTTGACGACAATCTCAATGCACTCCGGGGAGATCACCGGCTCGTCGCCTTGGATGTTGACGTACAAATCCGCATCGAAGCGGCTGGCAATCTCGGCCACACGGTCGGTGCCAGTCAGGCATTTGTCCGAAGTCATCGCCACCTCGATGCCGCGCTCTTGACAGAACTTGTAAATCTTCTCGTCATCCGTGGCGATTATGACCTTGTTCATGCCTTTGGCCATCAAGGCTTGCTTGTAGGTTCGCTCCAGCATGGGCACACCGAGGATCTCGGCCAAGGGCTTTCCCGGGAAGCGGGAGGAGCTGTAGCGCGCCGGGATGATGCCGAGGATGTTGAGCGGTAAACTCTTCTTGAAGAGCGACTTTGTTATGAGCCGCAATTTGATCTTTGCGGCGATCCGCTTGAGTGCCTCCTCTATCCTGTGGTTCTCGGCGACAAGGGCGTCCGTGGCGGGCAGACTCTCAAAGAGCGAGTAGCTGTACTGCGGGGCGTTGGTGGTCGGGTCATAGCCATCCAAGCCCGCCACCATCACCTCCGTCACCCCTTGCATGTCCAGCAGGTTGAGGAGCAAGATGGCGACGTTCGGACAATTGATTCCGTCATGCTCCAAAAGCCGACGGTAGTCCTCCACATATGCGTCCTTGAACCGGCCAACCGCATCAACATTCGAGGTGACCGCAAGCAACACATTCTTCGGGATGCTCTGGCTGAATTCGCCGAAACGCTTCTGGTTCGTGAAGAACAGCATGTCGGCAACCAGCTTTGTCGGCACATGGTTAAGGGCAATGACAAACGGGTGGCGCTCCTGGATGACCTTGGCAATGACGTCCCCTTCCCTTGCGACGGAGCCGCCGGGAGCCACAAGCAGTATCTCACGGCCTTTGAAGACCGAGGGCGGAATCCCGGGATTACCGCTGAAGCGTTTTTCGTTGTAGGCGTTGTAAAGCTCTGCCGCCAACACCTCGTCAAACACGTCCAGCTTGTCCTCGGGTATCGCATCAAGAAGGCTCTTGACCGTGCTTATGCTCAACGAGCGTTTCTCGACCAGATAGCTCGCATAGTTGGGATGGCATTTGCGGGCGCCCCCGAGGAAATTCGAGACAGAATATCCCCAGCGCTTGGTCTTGAACAAACCCTCGATATAGTTGTCCATCACCTGGAGAACCGGAGAAACATCGTAGCCCTTGCCGTGGGCGGCGACAAGGTGCTCCTGGATTATCTCCGTGTTGAGGTTGCCAGCGCCGCGTCCTATTCCCGAGATGGTCGAGTCTATTAAGGAGCCGCGGAACTTGTTCAACTCAAGGAACCGTATTGCGTTGGAATAGGCCAATTGCATGTTGTTATGGCAATGGAGGCCAATGGGTATCTCCGCAGGCAGGTTGTGGTGAGCCAGATAGAAGAGACGGCCAATCTCGTCGGCTCCAAGGCTGCCGAAAGAATCGACAATGTAGAAAGCAGAGGGCATCAGCACGCCAACCGCCTCCAGCATCTCCAGCATCTCCTTGTCCTTGTAGGAGCCTGTCGCCATGGGCTGAACGCAAAGGGAATAGCCCTTCGCCAAAACAATCTCCGCCTCCTTGGTGGCAGCAACCCAGTCCCCCCGATGAAAGGCCAACCTTATGCCATCAAGGCGATTGCCGCCCCTATCCCGCATGGGAAGCGATGCGAGGTCGAATTCACCATGGTTGACCATCAGGTACAACTGGGGCTTGGAGGCGCAACCATCAAGGATGGAGGTGATCGCGTTGAAGCGATCCAGCCCTGGGAAAAGCGTGCTGCCTGGCCGTCCCTTTGTAGTGAGGTAGCCGCACTCTATGGCCTCTATGCCACTCTGGGCGAGAGCCTGCACAACTAACGAGGCATTCTCCTCGTCAAACTCCCAGTCGTTAATGTAACCCCCGTCCCTGAGAGTGCAATCCAATAGACATATGCTGTTTCGTCCCATACCCTTACCCTTTCAACAAATTCTTGAATCCTTGGCGCGAACACAACCATAAATTCCGAACACAACTTGCGCGAATACCACGACAACTAGCAAAGCCTTTGCCAGCAACACCGAGCAATAGGAAAGGCCGCTGTCTTCGCAAGCACAATGCGCTTCGCACGCTGTACTATGTTTGAAATCATTGGACGGCATTGGGAACGTTCCAATTATCTCTCTTTCCCCTCATAACATTGCGATTATATTATTCATTCCTGATGCTGGACGCATGGGGAAACGGTGCTTCCCGCCCCACAGCGCCGGAATTTTCGGACTTTTGTCTGGGGCATCTTTTCAAAGGATGGCTTGACCGCCGATTAGCAAGTATTGAACTTCCCCCCATTCTTTGGACAGCAACCCCGATAAATTAAGGTGCAATTTTTTCAGAAGAGGGATGCCTGGGGCTTTTATTATGACGCCATCTCAGGCACCTTCTTCCTACTTTTCTTGTCCCT